>Ga0272440_1002106_pt1 | contig 15739 bp, 10 predicted proteins | sample SSMMMBAug17_FD_192440 | JGI IMG/M metagenome (GOLD analysis project Ga0272440, IMG submission 192440) | Marine sediment archaeal communities from Little Sippewissett salt marsh, Falmouth, MA, United States - SSM-MMB-Aug17 | ecosystem: Environmental > Aquatic > Marine > Wetlands > Sediment ... | reverse complement strand
ACTTCCTGCACTTGCTATAGGACAGAATGTTCCATTATCAAATTTTAGAATGGTTGAATCATATGTACCGCCACCTAAATCACAAACAAGTAAAGATTCTTGATCTTTCATATGCTCAATACCATAATAAACAGCAGCAGCCGTGGGTTCTTTTACGATTTCAATAACGTTAAGACCAGCCATTTCACCCGCTCTTTTTGTATTTTCTATTTCAATTGAGTTGAAATATGCAGGGCAAGTAATGACAGCCTCAGTAATCTTTTCTCCTAATTCCATTTCTGAATCTGAAATAAGCGCTTTAACTATTTCTGCGGAAATTTTTATTGGATTAAGATTTTGAAAACGATAATCATCATCCCCAATGGCACGTTTAACCCATCGAATGACATGTTCTTCATCAGTAAACCATGAGTTAAGGGCTGCATCCCCAACAGTAAACGCCCCATTTTTTATCATTACAACAGATGGCGTTGTTTTTTTTCCATCAATATTGGATATTACACGGGGGGTTCCACTGTCATCAATATATGCTACAGCAGAAAATGTTGTCCCCAGGTCAATTCCAACTACCATTTTTGACAACGTTTATATCCTCCTTATTTAATGGATTGATTCTGATCACATTTCTCAAAAAAAACCTCAAAATTAGCTATTTCTGAATGATCAGGCTCAAGTCTTTTAATACGCTCAAAAACGTTTCTTGCTTCATGAATACAGTTTAATTTGATCCATATTTTGGCAAGAACAAATAAAGCATTAATATCATCAGGTCTTGCACTACAACAGGCCGCTATCCATTCTAATGCTCTTCCCGTTTGATTCTCATGTAAAGATTCAATTGCTTTATTAAACCAGGCATCTGCAACAGATCCTAAGGTTTGAAGAATGGTAAGATCAGCGCCACAAAAACAATCATTGGTTTGACTGTTAATTTCTCTATTGCATGAAGGGCAGGTAAACATGGTTCATTCCTTATAGCATCGAATTTTTATTTTTACTTTCTACCAACAAGCCCTGTCTGATTTTTTTTAGGGGCATTCAGCATGTTTTTGAGATTTGCGTATTTTGTAAAATACCAATCTCTGATTTGTCCCATGGCATCCTGTGCTTTAGGATCAATTTTTTCTAAAGAATCATTTAATGCTTGAAATTCATTTTCATATTCAGGGTATTTCCCTTCTTCCCTTGCGCGAATTTCTAAATCATCAAGTTCTTTTTTTACTGACATTAATATTTTATTGGGATCTTCATGCGGACCATCGCAACCACCTTCACCATCTTGTAATAATGACTCAAGCTCATCAAACAGTTTGTTTAGTTTATTGTATGCATCTTTCCATGCAGCAGGATTTTGATCCACATATGCTTTTTCACCATTTTGTTGTATGACATTTAAACTTTTATCATAGCCATCTTTTTTGATTTCAGGGCGTTTATTAATCAGTTGTTGATATTTTTTTTCAGCATTTTTAAGTTTTTGATTAAATATTGCTCGTGGCGGCTCAGGTCTCCATCCTGATGAGATATCTCTAATTAAACTTTCTATTTCATGAATGATATCTTGAATTTTATGGGTGTCAGGTGCAGGACTATCAAATAATTCTTCACATGTTTCTATACGTTCATTTAGCCTTATAATACGGCCATCACTAAAGAGAGCGCCTCTTCCAACACTTGACTTGGATTCATCTGCTTTAATGATTAGATCTTCAAATTCAGATTTTAACTCTTGCATACTTTTGGCTGGAGGAATTGGAATATCAATGACAACTGTTTTTTCCTGGCTGATTTTGGGAATATATGCACGACCATTTATCTGGTAATTTTCTTGAAGAGAGAGCGTTATTTCAACGTCAGTTCCAACATGAATATTATCTGGAATGTCTGCCATAATAATTTCACCTATTGGGTTGTTACCTTCATAAACAGGAACTCTTATTTCTCCGCTTGTATCCATTGTTTTGGCATGTAGTAATGTTTCATGAGGTAATGGCGTTCTGGCTGGAACGACTTCTTGAATTCCATTTACAAGTAAAACACTTATGGGTTTTGAAAGAACATTTGTTGATGCTTCAATAAGACTACCACCTGATGGATTTTGAGTTTGAATAACTGAAAAGCAATGTTTTTCGACTTCTGTGCCATCTGAAGAAAATACTTTCATGACAAATTCTGTTTTGTCTTCAGGGTTAAGAGTTACCTGATCAAAGAAAAATCCCCCATTTTCATTTACGTTTCGTTTGCTTTGGTAGGAAAAATCTGTAGCATTAAGAGATACTGTCCAGGCTGTATTATTTGAAATTTTGTTGCCTGGTTGTACAGAACCACTTATTGAAAGATGCGGCAGACAGGTTTCATTTGGAATATTATCTAATTTAAGGCATCCAAAGGATTTCGCCTTTGTGCTTGCAATAATAGCGGCACCTATGGCAACACAAAGATCAGGGTCAATCAGTTTTGGTTTTTTTCCAAATTCTTCTTCAAGCCGTTTTGAAATCAGTGTGATTCTTGAAGATCCCCCCACCATAATAATTTCATCAATTTCTTTAATATCAACTTTTGAGTCAGTTTTTTCAGTTATCGTTTGCTTGCATTTATCAATGGTGTAATCAACGTCTTTTCTAATTAAAGATTCAAACTGTCCACGAGTCATACTGATTTGGATACTGACAGGCTTACCTTGTTTATCGATGATACCTGTGTTTCTTTCCATAAAATCGTATTTCTCTCGACTTGAAAGCGCAATTTTGGCGCGTTCCGCATATATGAGAAATTTAGAAAAACTAACCGAATCATCAAAGTCAATATCATATCCCATTGAATTTAATTCTTTAATAATCCAAAAAGCTATTTTTTGATCAAAATCAAATCCTCCTAAAAATCTGTTGCCATCAAACGCAAGAATAGAATTCGTACTGATAGTGCCTTCTTTTTTTTCTAACAAAGCAACATCAAATGTACCGCCACCCAGGTCATAGGTTAAAATTTTAAGATTTTCTCTCTTATCACTAAGACAATACATTAAAGCAGCAGCAACTGGTTCCTGAACAATCTGAACGACATTCAAACCAGCCATTTCTCCTGCTTTTTCAGTCATTTGTTTGGCAGACATTGAAAAATAAGCTGGTATTGTAATAACAGCATCATCAACGCTTGTTCCAAGTCTTTGTTCTGCATTCTTTTTCAAAAACCTTAAAATATGGGCTGCAACATCTTCAGGTTTTAAAGTTCCCTGTTGATTTAATTGAAACGTTTTTTCTTCGCCCATATAGCGTTTCGAAAACATAATAGGTTCTGGTGATAATCCAGCACGACCTTTTGCAGTATAGCCAATAACGACTTCACCTTTTTCATTTTCCGCAACAACAGAAGGAAATGTGCTTCTTTTTTGTGGATCTAAAATAACAGAATATCCAGGACATTTTCTGTTTTTTCGAAATCCTTCACCAGCTCTTTCTTCTGGTATTGCAATACAACTATATGTTGTTCCTAAATCAATTCCTATAATTTCTCCCATTTCACCCTCGATACTTAAAAATTAATAATAATATTATAAAGTTAAAAGCTGCACTCTTACCATGCAGAAACGGTTATCTGATTAATAAGTTAATCATCAGCACATAGGCGACTTTAAATTGTCTATGATTAAAAACAATTATTTAAGCAGGAACAGAAATGATCCCTTTTCCCATACTAAGTAAATTATCATTAAAAAGAATAGCAGGGGATACAATTTCTTTAATAATTGGTACAGTAATATTAGAGTCTTTCACTTGTGATATGTTTTCAATAACTTGCATATATTCATCAGTATATGTTTCACCAACTGGCGCCCAAATTACCACTCCAAAGCTATCTAACTCAAAACGTATATTATCCGAAATGTCGACGAATGAGTCTTTTATAGAATTATACTCATTATCTTTGGGGATATTATCAAATTCATCAAGTATTTTTGATATACAAAAATTTTGATAAGCAATTGACAATAATAGTTTTTCAAGTCTCTTCTTTTGAACATCCTGTTGTTGGTATAAATTTTTTAATGCTCGCCACGCGATTGAAATTAAAGGTAAATCAGCAATATGATTTGATACATTAGAACGTTGGCTGTCCAACACTTGTAAAAATTGATCTGAATTATTGCTGTTAATCATCAATGTTTCCAAAAGGGGGTACGATTCTCATTTCTAAAGCCCCAAATGAAAGATGGGGTAATTGTTTTTCTTCAACAAATCTTGTTGCAAAATATTTGCCAAAGGATTTTAAAAACTGCGTATTTTGTAATAAAAAATTTGAATCCTTATTTATATTAAGTAATTTTTTTATATCACTGTATGATTTTGTTACATGATTAATGGGTTGAGATTCAGTGGCATGAAATAATAATTCCTCAATAATCCTTTTTTTAGGGTTCAGTAAAATGCTTTCCGCTTTATTAATTTGTGATTCATTAACCGGTTGGTTATTTACTTGATGTGATTTTGGATCATGTTTAATAATTCTTTTGGTTTGACCAATGAGTTGAACCATTGCTCTATGGTTTTCAATTTCACGTGATACACGGGCAATTTTAAACGCTGTTTTATGGTAAGGATTAATTGTAATTGATTCTATGTTCCATATTTTCATGGTAATCGTCCTTTTGAATTTTTGTTTAATATCCACATTAAAGGATCTAAGATGTTTACAGGCTTTATGATATTAATATTTTTACCAGTCGATTTTCCCAAAGATGAACAGGCAAAATATTCAACTGTTTTAAATTTTTGTTCCATTAATCTTATTTGCGTTTCTCCTCCCCAATTGATAATTGCTTCCCTGCATTTCTGACCACTGATTCTTTCATGCTTGATATTTCCAATTGAATTTTTGACTACAGGTAAATCTGATTTGGATATGGTTATCGCAAGTTTTGTTGGTAAATTGCGCTTACTTTGCTCAATAGATGAGGCGTAATATTTCATTAAAAATGATTGTGTTGTGAGTTTAAATGAGTCAAAGTCATCAAAATTCCCATTTAAGGAGATTGGATCAACAAGAAATATAATGCCATCAAGAATGGAAAAAAAATTGTATGATTCTAAATTTCCATAGGAAAGAAAGAAATCTCCAGGTAAATCGTAGAAGTATATTATATTTTTTGATGATGAGCTTTGAAAATGTAATGTTAATGCGTTATCAAAAAGTATATCTTTCTTTTGCTGTTTTACATATGACAAACATAAATCATTCCATGCTTTTTTATAAATTATGTTCGACTTGTTGTCCAAATGTGCCTTTATTCTCTTGTTGTAATACTTAATACCTTTAAGAATTCTTTTCATGAGGATTAAGAGATAAGTTGTCTTCCCGCAAAAGGGAGAACCAATAATTGCGATATGTTTTTCTTTTGATGTAGATAAATTTGTTAAAGGTTTATTACAACTTGAGCAAATTATCTGATAATGATTTTTTTCAGAAAAATTGATTGTTGATAGTTCATGCTGACATTTGATGCAATAATGCTTTAATACACCATAAATGTTTGGATATAAGAAAAGATTTTTTTCATTACAATTTGGACAGGTATGACCAGGAAATCCCTTGTAGCTGCATTGAATACTTGTACAAGTGTTGTTAAATATGTATTTATTTATATAATAATACTTTATATGCCAATAAATATATGTGGGTGGATAAATGAATAATTCATATAATATAATGATAAAGTGATATAAAGTTAAAAAACATTTAATAATTGTTTTAAAGATATATCGATATACAATTCCAAATACTACCCAATAAATGATAAATAAGTAAAAATTAGATATATAGTGCCATAATATGTCAATTATTTCTATACACATTAGTAAAGAAAAATATATGAAATAAAGAGGACATAAAAAACGAAATATGACAGCAATAAACAAAATTTTTAAAAGAATCACTATAGGATTTAGATTTTCGAATAACCATTTAAAGTTTATATATATAATAGAATATGAAGCTCTTATAAATTCAGCAATTTTACTAAATATATACAAAAATTCAGATACACTAATTTTAAAGTATTTATTAAGCCAGATACAAAGAACTATTGCGATACTGATGAAAATAGTTATTGATAATCCTATTATTATTTTTACTTCAATTGAATAATCTTTATCAGAATCAATATCCTTAATTTTTTGTTTTAAATAATTAAATCTTCTATAAATAAAACTATTTTTCCACCAATAATATTCGCTTCTATTCTCCATACTTCAACCCTATAAAATTACCAATCAAGAACCATTTGATTTTTTGCAGAAATAATTTTTTCCAAATCATCATTAACTTTAGTAAGCAATGAACAAATTGAACTATTGCCATCAATTGTTTTTTCTGCTTCTTTTAAATTGGATTGAGCTTTAGTCAATAAATCAATACAAGTATCAATTCTCGTTGATATATCTTCATCTGAGTCCATAATATTACATACTTCATCACGAATATACATTGAATGAACAAGGAGTGAATTGGACAGGATGACATCAATATCAGAAGCACTTGTTGCGTGTTTATATCCTAATCTTCCCCATTTGATTGCAAGCTCAAGTGATATAATTCCTTTATTAAGGTCTAATGCAGAAATGGTATCATTTTGATATGCTTCAAAATAGCTATCTCCCTGATGATATGATTTTTGAGCAAAGTCGCGGCATAAATCACTTAATGATTGTTTGACTAATGGATTTTTTTCTAATTCATTATTTTCATCTATAAGGAAGATAGATTTTTCAATTCTTTTTTCAAGTGCAATGATATCATTCCAATTGGTTTTATAGGATAGTGTATCTAAATACTTATTTGCAGTTTCAGCATACAAGCTTAATGCAGGAAGATAGTTTGGAAAAACTAATAAAAAACACTCAATCATGGATAGAGCGGATTCATAATCCTGTTCTTCAATTGCTTCAGGATGTGATTCGGTCATTTTATCAAGAAAATTTTTTGAAAGAATATTTAAGGTTTCAGAAGATTTTGTTCTTGTATTCACTATGTTTGCATGGTCTTTTGCGTGATAAAAATCAAATTTTTCACAATAATGTTGTATAAATTCAAGATGAATTTCCATTAACTGTTCAAAAAGGCTATGTCTTATATTATCAATATGTTTTAAATCTGACTGTGGATCAAGTCGATGATATTTGTTTTTCATTTGATCCCAGAATATATCTGATGAAACCAAAATCTCCCAATAATCAATTGCTTTTTCCCATTCAGTTATTGCATCAGGATGGTTTGAAAGCTCATAATCCCAGGCTCTTGCATGATGTGCGATGGCTAAATGATGTACAATATTGATATCATTAGGATTAGAGTTAAATATTTTTGTAAAGCCCTGAATGGCTTTTTCTGTGTATGGCAATACTGATATTTGATTTCCATCAGAGTCTTTTTCTTTAAGGTGATCCCATATGGTAAATAATTCTTGAGCATTTTTAATCTCATTCATTGCATTACAGGCATTTTTGATAACTTGATTGATGTCGTTTTTTTGGATCACTTAAACTCCTTTGTTTATGTGGAGTATCATTGGTATAAGCTTGTTTTAAAAAGATAATGCTTTTTCATAAAAAGATGCTGCAACAACAGATTTCTTAGACTCATAATATTCAGCGACTGCAAGGCATGTTTCTTTACATTCTTTTCTGTTTAGTCCTTCTGTAGCAATAATTCCTGCCTCATCAGTATTATTTTGATGTAACAAGCATTTAACCATTATATGATAAGCTTTTGCATTCATCATTTGATCGGTAATCGTTGAACAATCTCTGTTTATTTTCATAGCTATGCAGATTTGTTCATAGGCATGCACCCAGTCTTTAACAGCGATACTTTGTTCTGCCTGTTCACAAAATTTATTTACAATATCCCATGGTTTTTCATTCTGTTTATGAGGTGTTCCCTCTGATTTTGCTTTTTCCCAGGCCAATAACATCTCGTTGGCATCTCTAAACCTGCCACTCATCTCAGGTGAAAGTGATGTTTTAATGACTTGAATAAGATCCGGGTGATGTCGCATTTCTTCATGTTTTTCCAAAAGCAAAAAACGCTCTAAATGGCGAGCGTTTAAATGTAATTTGTGAAGCTCATCATTTTTTGAATCATCTGAACCCCGAATGTGGTTTCCAATGTCTGAAAATGGATTGACACCTGTCAACATTTCATAGAATATTAATCCCAGCATATAGACATCAGTTTTGGTGGACGAAATATCATGAGTAAATGATTCAGGTGCCATAAAACATAGTGTCCCCCCACTATCTACCCATTGCATTCTTGAGCTTAATTCAATTGCCAGACCAAAATCTGTTATTTTGATTTCATCTTTACCTTTTCGACGGGTTACTAAAATATTACTGGGTTTTAAATCTCTATGAATCATGGGATAGTGTTTACCATCAGCTGTCTTTATTCCAACATGCATATGAGCAACTGCCTTTAATATTAAATCAAAGTATTCAGTCGCTCTTTTAAGCGGAAATGCTCTTTTTCTTATATAGGCAGCTAAACTTTTACCCCTGATAAATTCCATGACCATATATGGATGACCTGGAAGAGGGCTATTCACTGGGCATTTTCCGGCATCATGTACTGTAACAAAACATCTGTTAATATCATGAAAATCAATACTATCGGTTATTTTTGCCATAAGAAGCGCATCTCCAAAGATTTGACGTGTTTCAATATCATTTAATCTACGCTTGGCGATCTTAATGGCAACTTCGCGAAGTTCAACACCATATGCAATATGAGTGGCCTGAAATACAGCACCAAACGCTCCTGCATCCAGATATCTGTCAATTCTATACTTATCAATAATCATTTTTCCAACAAGTGTTCTTAAATCTATCTTTTTCTTCATGATGTTCCTTTTAGAAATGGACTATTTCGATACAACCCCAACAGGTTCAGCTTGCATCGCTTGAGCTATATTTGTATGTTGAGATTTGATATTTACCTTAAGCTCTATGGGTAGCTGGCATTTTTCAGCTATGACATAATTAATAACAGGGGTTATGACAACAGATTGAACCAGACGCTTTACAGCTCTTGCACCTTCATCAATCTTATTACAATAGTCCCCAATCGCTTTTTGTACTGTTGGTCCAACGTGTGCTGTAATTTCATGATTTTCTTTCAATCGTAATATTTCATTCTCAATAATTCTTTTCGCAATTTCAGTATAATTATTTTTGTCAAGGGTCCGAAAAAGAATTAATTCATCAATACGATTTAAGAATTCTATACGAAAGTGACGTTTTTTAAACTCATCTCTTAATTTTTGCCTGATCTCAAACTCGATATTTTTTGATTGATCTTTTTCCCTTGAAAATTTTGCCAATTCTTCTGCTCCAACATTACTTGTTAATATTAAAATACATTCAGAGCCACTACGAACAGGACCTGCTGGATCATCAATTTTTCCTTCATCAAGAAATCTCAAAAGTGCATCATGAACTCTTGCATGAGCTTTTTCAACTTCATCAAATAAAACAACAGAGCGGGGTTTATTCCTTAAACCATTGGTAAGTTTTCCTTCACCATAACCAACATAACCTGGAGGCGCCCCAACAAAAATATTCATACTTTCAGGTGAATTAAATTGACCCATTTCAAGGAAAATAAGGTTTTCTTCTGATCCATATACAGCACGAGCCAACTCTTTGGCCATTTCTGTTTTCCCAGAACCGGATTGGCCACAAAAAAGAAATACCCCATTGGGTCTTTCAGGGGAAGAATAGCCAAATTGCATGCGTTGTACATGTGGAAGGATACGTTCAATCGCCTGATCCTGACCAACAATTCTTGCATAAAGTCTTTCTCTTACAGTTTCAATATCCGCAAAGTTATCATCATTGTCATCATCTTCTTCAGCAATATCATGCTCCTCTGCAGTCGTCTTTAATCTAGAAATATCGACTTTTTCATCTTCCATGATTTTTCGAGCAATACTATCTATCGTCAAAAAAGCCAGTAGGATGTGTTTTTCGAAAATTTTCTCAGCATTCTCCCTTCCAGCTAGTTTTCCTGCTAATTCAAAAATGCGTTGAAGCATTCCCTGGACATTTTCCTTAATTAAAGAGATCTTTGAATGCTTTCGTTTGACTTTATTTCGAATGCTAAGCAATGTTCCTTCTTGAATTTTACGTGGCATTAATCCTTGTTGATAAATTCCATATTGAGTAATGCCTCCTTCGTTTTCTATTAATCCAAGAAGTAAATGCCTGGCTTCAAGAGAACTAAATCCCATGGATTCAGCTTCTGTTGTTGCCAACCTTAATACCTTTTTTGCACTTGATGCTAAAATATCTAAATTTATTGATTGCTTGTTATCAGATTTATACACAATCAGGGCTTCAACAGGCTTAAAGGTTCTTTCAATTTCTTTACACCAATCTTTAAAATCAATATCAGTTTGATGAAAAAGCCTCTGGGTTGAGTTTGTTAAATTTTTCAAAATACTGATCACCAATACTGGTTCTGAAATTCTTTGCAATTTATACTGGTTACATAATTGGATAGCCTCATTTAGCATATTAATTACACTGATATGAAGGGTATTTTTCGTTAAATGAGCAGGCGGTAAACCTGAACCTTTGATGGCACATTTGAGAAGACCACTTTCCCATTGTTTTGATGTTATTCCTAATCTTGTAATACCTTTATTAACGATACTATCTGAAAATTTTGATAATGAGATTAATAAATGAGTTGTTTCAATTTTAGTGCTTTTTGTTTTAACAGCCAGGGCTAATGTATCACCAAAATCACGTGTTAATCGCCGAATGCTTTCATCAAAAATTTCAATGTTAATTTTGTTCTGAATAAAAATTTCCATAATTCCTCTACCTATCTATTTGATTGATTTTTTAATTTTGTCATAATACCTGAATGCTGCTTCATTATTCCCTTGTATTGAATTTGATAACATTATACAGGTTTGTATTAAAAGCCCCCAATCAATTTTCAGATTGATATGATATCTATTGAGTTGATTAAAAAATATTATGGCATCATTTAATTGATCATTATTGATCCAGTTACACACAAGATCTTGTACGACTTGTTCAGTATCAAATGGGCAATGATTCTTCCAATTATTGCCATATTTTTCAATTAATGAGATCATTTTTTTATCATATGTTTGTGTTCCACAGACAAATTGAATTTTCTCAACAAGTTCTTTAGAAATATTCATTTTGTTGATCACAGTTTGTTCTTCAGCTTTAGATAACACTTTCTGATGTTCCGGATTTGCTATTGAAATTAAAAACTTGCTTATAATCGTTGGGGATCCTTGTTCTATAGCCAATGATATCTTTTCAATGGCATCCTGACTTTTTTTTGACAGAATTAAATGAAGCGCATCCATAAGATAAAACCATCTTGAGTTTGATTTTTCTGTGGTTGCGATTATAGAACTTTTTACTTGTTTTAAATCTATGTTGATTATCTTTTCTAATAAGCAGGCAAAGTCATAACTTTCTTGGCTGAGGTTTTTCGAAGAATCTTTCACAATTTTATATGCTTGAATCGCTTCTTTGATATGGCCATGCTTTAAAAACATATCACCGATATACATAATTTTATTAATATTTGAATTTAGTTGGGCTTTAACCCATCGTTTTTGCTTTAAAAGTGTAGAAAATTTTTTCGCAGCAATGTCAAAAGAACTGTTGGCGAGTGCAACTGCGTAAAAAAATAATGCATCACCCGATAAAACGACATGTTTAAGCTGATATTGTAGACGCTTTAATTCCTGCTTTACAATACTATTCTTCCAGCCTGAAAAATTACTTTGTTTATTGAATTCACAAGTTAAAACATAAAATAATCTTGACGATAGATATGTCTTGTTCGTATGTTTGTTTCTGTTGCGTTTTAAGACTTCTGATGCTTTTTGCAATTCATTATTGTGTTCATATAAGGCAGATTTTAAAATATGTTCCTGTTCTGTAATTTGTTGTTTTGCTTTTAACCAGCTATAACGTACTGATTCGAAACAAATAGGTTTATTAGAATTGACAAGCAGTATTTTTCTTGATTGATCATAATGACCTTTTTTTAGATAAATAATACTTCTTAAAACGTTCATTTCATTTGTGATATATTTATAGTTAAGCATATTTAATGAGTATTCAGCTTCTGAATCAGCAAGTATACATGACAAAGCATAGCGTATACATGTTTGGAATGAATTCATTTGAAATGCATCCTTAAGCGTTGCAATAGCTTTTTTTTTTCTACCAATACTCCATAAATAAATCCCCTGTAAATAACTCTTTTCCCAGTCTGAAATGTAATTGAAAGCATCAGCTTGAACAATATCCTCAATCTGTTGATCACTGGATATTCGGTATCTTATAATTGCAGCAGCAGCCTTACCTGCAAGTCTTTTTACCTCATTTTGATTATAGCTGAAAATACTACTTTTATTAAAATTCAATAAAGCGAGGTAGTCTCTTTCAATAATTGATTCTGGTTTTGTGGCTAATAACAACTCAAATTTTATCAGTAATAACCATTTTTCTCTTAATTCATTATCAATAACAGAAATAGTATTTAGATCTATCTTGTTAATGAAATCAATTGTTCTTTCATTATCATGAAAAATTTCTAGTTTTGCATCTGCTTGAAACAATGAATACTTTGTTGACATTGATAAATTATAATGTTCAATACTCCTGAGACCATAATACGAAAACAATCGAAATAAAATATTTTTAACAGGGGGCCAGATATTTTGATGCGTTATTGAAAACAATTCTTTGGGGACAGTTTGATTACCTTCTATTACATGATCAAGCCAAAAAATGACGATATTTATTTCAGGCATATTGACATATTTTCTACAAGTTTTACATATATTATAGAAATCGTTAAGGCATGAGGGAGGATTATTATTCAAGCCTGGAATTGCCGTTTGGTACATTAAACTTAAACAAACTCCTTTAATGGATTGCTCTTGAATATCATTTTCTACTAACTCATTGTTGGATTGTAAATGCCTCTTAAAATCATTTATTAAGCATTCTAATTCCAAAATATTAATGCAATTATCATCAATAGTTACTGGAGGAATAGACAATAAATTTATTGTATTAAAAGAATTATTCGCTTTCAATGTTGGATTCATCATCTTGTGTTTCCGTATAACAAATACTTTTCATAAGAGAGTTTATAACTTTTTTCTTTAATTTATTGTCGATATCCCCCCCACAAGCAAAGTAAGCCACATACAATTCAAACTCATCAATAACTTTTTTCTCTTTGATTTGAGATAGTTTATCTGCCCCATTTAATATCTTTTTTAATTTTTTTGATAAGTCAGTTAGCTCTGAATCCTCTTTGTTGATTACAATGACATATGGAGGAATCGCTTTCTGAAAGAATTTGCTGATAGGTCCTTTTCCAAATTCACGCATTGCTCGAAATAAATATTCAGGTTTGATTTCTGTGCTGCCAAACTTGATTGATGTCTGAATAGATTGTTCTATAATTTCAATAACGTCAGGGGCAAAACAATATCTTTCTAATCTTTTTATAATTTTTTGATTTATATTTTGATCTTGAGAGCAATAATTACTTGAAGCCTGGTCATTTAAATCTAACTTATTCGTTTCAGTTGATAATTGATCACATTTGATATCTTGATAATAAAACAACTTTCTCTTTAGTTTGCTTAAATCCACTGATGGTTGAAATTCTTTTAGAAAATTTTTAAATGATGGAACAGCAGAATCACAAAATGAACAAAAAAGATCAATGTCATTAACATTTAAAGGGTCTTCAGCAATTCTCATCACATCAGAAAGCATTTTTTCAAGAATATATTCACATGCTTCAAAACTAAGACCAAATCTACGTGATCGTTTCTCTGATTTGGTTATAATAAGCATTAAAACACTGAGTAGTTCAGGGCAAATGTTTTCTTGTTTGAAAATATTTGAAATTTTTTTATTTTCAGCTATTTGAAATGCAGCGAATACCAGGCGATGAGGAATTGGAAAAACGCCTTTTTGTTGAGAAATATAATGTGCAATATCAATAATCTTTTTTCCACTATCGCTTAACATATCTAAATACATGAAGCCATTTTCATCAATTCTTTGAACACGCTCTCTTTGAGATATGATTTTTTTCATTTGACTGAGAGATGGCATTAATCCATATTTTGATAAATCTTTGCAAATATCAGTTTTATAAAGATGTATGATAATATCTTGTTCAGAAATGCTGTGATCTTTATTTTCATCTTCACTATTTAACACATCATTAGCTGTCTCAAATAAAAATTCAAGTGTATTGTTGTCAAATAAATCATATTCAGCAAAAAGAATTTTTTCAAAAAGCTCTTCTATTAAAAGATTTCTATTTTTATTTCTTTGAACAGGCTTTGTATTATTGTTATCAATCTTTAAATTCATTAATTTGTAATAAATCTTATCAGGACTTTGCTTCCATTCTTTTATCATAAACCTGGTTAATGCTCCCTTTCGAAACAAACCTGCTACAAAGTCAGTTACTGTGAGTTTTCGTCTATTTTGAAATATCATTCGTTTGCCAGAACGAAATAAGACTTGATCAATTTCAAATCCAAACAAAGATTGTTCGAGACGTTTTTTGGGGTCAAAAATGACCATGTGTTGCTCATTTGATATTAATTCAATGTTTGTATCTGATTCAGGTTCGTCATTTACAGTTAGTTTTTGTTCATTGTTTTCAGGAATATAGTTATTATAAAAAGATATTATTTTATTCATAAGTCCTATTAATTGTTCTTCTTTTTCTTGATCATCAAATTTAGATAAAGGTTTTGCATTATCCGGGTAGAATTGTAAATCACGTAGACTTTGATTTTGATCCCATAAACAAGGATCTATTAATAAAGGTAACAGTTGAACCTTTTTACCTTTTTCAAGTATTGCCGGTAATTCCTTATCTATAATAAAAGTTGAGTTTAAAAAATTCGTCGTAACTATAAAAATGAATACTTGAGATGAATCAATTTCTTTTTGTATTTGTGGTCGCCATTCTTGACCTGTTTGAAGCTGTTTATCATACCAATATAGAATTTTATTATATTTTTTAAGAACTTGTAATTGCGGCAGCAAATGTTTTTCCAACCAATTTCGGTCTTTTTTGCTATAACTAATAAAAATTTGTTTTTTGGGATCTATCAAAATACATATCCTTATTATTTAACGTTAAATTTTTAATTCATTATATAAAAATTGTAGCAATAAATATGCCATGACTTAAGCATGGATCGAGAGAGTCATTTTAGAAAATTCATTGGATATCGCATTGTGGAAAGTAGGCTTCTTGAATAATAAATTCCCCATTTTTTATCGGACGCATCCGGTTATAGTTGTGCAGAGACAAGGCAATGCCTTGTCTCTGCATTCTTAAAACATAAATGAACATGCGTAATATGGACAAGTTATTTTCTGAACATTCCTAAATGAAATCATTCATTAGAATTTAGATAAATGAATTTGAAATGCACTTGCTTTTTACTCAAATTTTTTTTATAATGATAAGATTCTCATAATGGGCACGGAAAGCAATCACCTGAATATTATTTAGAAATCTGGATACAAGAAAAAGGGGGTGATCATGCCCATTGGAATAGATTCCAATATTGAGTGAAGGAGGCTCTATGTCAGAGACAAAAACGTGGGACTGGGAAACCAGTGAGAAAAAG
>Ga0272440_1002105_pt1 | contig 15739 bp, 6 predicted proteins | sample SSMMMBAug17_FD_192440 | JGI IMG/M metagenome (GOLD analysis project Ga0272440, IMG submission 192440) | Marine sediment archaeal communities from Little Sippewissett salt marsh, Falmouth, MA, United States - SSM-MMB-Aug17 | ecosystem: Environmental > Aquatic > Marine > Wetlands > Sediment ... | reverse complement strand
TTTTGAGTAGTGCCGACTATGGATTTGCTGATGATTTAACGACAATACACCAAATGGGCGCATTCCCAAAAAGTCGGACTTTTTTAGAGAGAAACATTGAAAAATGATCATCAATGAATGTCCGACTTTTTTGGAATGCGCCCCACCAAATCACCCAAAATTTGGTGAAGCGTATTGCAAGGCTAAAAGAATCCCAATAAGCGATTCTTTTAGAAATGAGGACGCGGTTTGAATAATCTGAATGATGCAAATCAATCAGTTATAATACCGGAAACGATTCAGAACCAATTTCGGAATGTTGTCAACTTTATGAATCAATTTCCAGAAATGCGGCCCATTATGAATGCGGCGGCTTGATTGTTATTGACTGATGAATCAAACAAAACTGAACTTCTTTATTATCCTTTTGATATTAATCCCTTTTCCTGCCCTTTCTTTTCAGATAAACATCCCAGAAAAGCCCCTCAGATTTGAACATATCACCACAAAAGAGGGCTTATCCTATCCCAATGTTTATGGCATTTTTCAGGATCACAGGGGCTTTCTGTGGTTTGCCACCAAATATGGATTGAATCGATATGATGGTTTAAAATGCACTGTTTATACACATGATTTTGATAATCCACATAGTTTGAGTAATAATTATACATGGTCTTTTTTTGAAGACAGTGTTGGAAACTTATGGATTGTGACGTATGGCGGCGGAATCAGTATATTCAATCCCAAAACTGAATCATTCAACAATTTTCTCAATGAACCTGATCATCCACATAGCCTGAGTAACAATTTTTCCTGGTATATATTTGAAGACAGCAAAAAAAGAGTCTGGATTGCAACTGATGGCGGGCTGAATTATTTTGATTCTGACACTGAAACCTTCACACATTTCATCCATGATCCTGATGACCCGAACAGTTTGAGTCATAATACTGTAACAATGATTACTGAGGACAAACAGGGATTTTTGTGGCTCGGTACTTTCGGCGGTGGATTGAATCAATTTGATCCCAAAACAAAGCGCTTTATTCATTATCAATATCACCCCCATCAATCGGCAGGTATCAGCGATAATCGTATCCATTTCGTTTTTATCGATCGCCAGGAAATACTCTGGATTGGCACAGAAAGAGGTTTGAACAGACTTGATGTCTCTTCATATGTGAAACCCATGCCAAAAAATGATTTTATTCAGTACTTTCGTCATCCAAAAAATCCCAATAGTTTGCCGCATAATCGGGTCAGATCAATGTATGAAGATAAAAATGGCGGCTTATGGTTTGCCACAGGTGGGGGATTGAGTCTTTATAACAGACAAAAAAATACGTTTTATAATTATCAATTAGAAAGCAACAATCCCAACAGCTTAAATCATAATTCACTTTATTATGTTACTGGTGATCAAACAGGTACCTTATGGATTGGAACAGCCAATGGTGTCAATAAGTTAGATCCAGCTTATCAGCAATTTGCTCTGTATCTCAGTGGATTGCATATTCATTCCATATTTGAAAACGTAAATGGCAATCTTTTGGTGGGTACCAATGATGGATTGAAACATATTCATCCATATAAAAATAATATTGACCTGCCTGAAGTCCTGGATAGCTTAAAAGAAACAATCGTGACAAAAATTGTGTCTGACAATGCCGGTCGCCTGTGGATTGCTTCGCAAGGGGATGGACTATATCGGTATGATCCTCAACAAAAATCATATAAGCATTATCAATACTATCCTGATCATACAAATCGCCTGAGCAGCAACGTTATTTTAGATATTGCAGTGGGCCAGGATGGTATCGTATGGATTGCTTTTTCAAATTCAGGAATAGATCGATTGGATCCAGAACAAGACCAGTTTCAACATTACAAACATGAGACCAATAATGAGAACAGTTTGATTTCAAATTGGGTTCGAAGCATTTTAATTGATTCCAGTTATATGGTATGGATCGGAACTGAAGGTGGTGTGAGTCGCTTCAATCCAAAAACTGAAAGTTTTACTCACTATTGCTACAAAAGAAACGATCCTGACTGTTTGAGTGATAATACAGTCAATATGATTGTTGAGGACAGCCAAAATAATATATGGATTGCCACAAATGGCGGATTAAGTCAGTTTAATCCATCAACAAACAATTTTACATTATATCGAAAAAAAAATGGACTGCCAGGAAATAGTATTGCGGCAATATTGGCGGATAATGATGGTCATTTGTGGATGAGTACCAACAATGGTCTTTCAAAATTTGATCCGCATCAGAAAACATTTCGAAATTATGATTTTTTGGATGGACTTCAGGGAAAGCAATTCATTTATCATTCTGCATGCATGAGTCGAGATGGCAAACTGTATTTTGGCGGTTCCAATGGATTAAATGGGTTTTATCCTGAAAAGATTGAGGATAATCCAATCATTCCAGAAGTATACTTAACTGATTTTCGATTATTTAACCAATCGGTTCCCATTGGGGCAGATTCACCATTAAAGCAGCATATCAGCTATACAAAAGCAATAACACTATCTCACGAACAAAATGTATTCAGCTTTGATTTTATTGCATTGAATTACCGCGCATCAAAGAAAAATCAGTATGCGTATATGCTGGAAGGAGTTGATAACGATTGGATATTCACTGATAGCAGTCATCGAACAGCAAAATATACCAATATCAATCCAGGAACATATATTTTTAGAGTGAAAGCATCCAATAATCATGGGATATGGAATGAAAAGGGCATTTCTTTAACAATTTCTCTTCTGCCAGCCTTTTGGATGACCTGGTGGTTTAAAGGGATCTTGATGATTTGTTTTATTGGATGCGGTATTTTTACTTACTACTGGCGATTGCGTGCAATTAAATCTCGAAATATTAAGTTGGAGAAACTAATCGCAGAGCGAACAAAAGCCTTGACAGAAAGTAAAGGGCGTTATCAGGAACTCTTTGACACGATCAATAGTGGTGTAGCAGTTTTTAAGGCAGTAGACAATGGCAAAGATTTCATCATTCGAGAATTCAATCGGGCCGGTGAAAACATTGAGGGAGTGCAGCGCAAAGATATTTTAGGGAAACGAATTTCAATTGTATTTCCAGGAGTTATTGATTCCCATATTTTTTCTATGATCAAAGATGTCTGGGAGAATGGCGGCATAAAGTATTTTTCACCTGTCGTTTATAAGAATCCAAAAGGTGAAAGCTGGCGCGAAAACTATATGTATCGGCTCCCATCAGGTGAAGTGGTCTCTGTTTACAATGATGTTACCGAACGTATGAACAGTGAAATAGAATTACGAGAGGCCAAAAAACGAGCAGAAAAGTCTGACAAAGCCAAAAGCCAGTTTCTTGCCAATATGAGTCATGAACTCCGCACCCCCCTCAATGCCATTTTAGGCTATACCCAAACCTTAAGAAAAGACAATCAACATCTTGACGGGCTTAATGTGATCCATAAATGTGGAAAACATTTATTGACACTCATCAACGATATACTGGATTTCGCTAAAATTGAAGCATACAGCCTCAAACTCTACCCGGCACCAGTGATGCTATCCAATTTTTTAGACAGTGTTGTTCTCATTATGAAAATAGCTGCACATCAAAAGGATATCCAGTTTATTTTTGAACCATCCAGCGATTTGCCAAAAGTGGTCACGATTGACGCCAAACGTTTGCGTCAGGTTTTGCTTAATTTATTGGGCAATGCAGTTAAGTTTACAAATAAGGGATGGGTCGCATTTAAAGTAAAAAGAAAAGTGGAAGCGAACCATCTGGTTATCATTCAATTTGAAATTCAAGATACCGGCATTGGCATACATGAAAACCAGCTTTCAGCAATATTCAAGCCTTTTGAACAGGTGGATCATCTTAAAAAGCATGCCCAAGGGACAGGACTTGGTCTTTCAATATCGCAACAACTCGTTGATCTGATGGGCGGAAAGATTCAGGTTAAAAGTGAAATTGGCAAAGGGTCAATATTTAAATTTGACATATCTGTTTCTGAAACGACGCAAGAATTTGTTGACAGTCAAAAGAATCAATCCTCTAAAATAATTGGCTATTCCAAAAAGTCCCAAAAAAAAATGAGAATACTTATTGTTGATGATATTGAGGAAAATCGACAAATACTGGTAGATTGGCTGCTACCAACTGGTTTGGAAGTCATTCAGGCAATAAATGGCAGAGATGGTCTTGAGAAGGCCATTACATCACAACCCGACTTGATCTTGATGGATATGATCATGCCTGTTATGGATGGATATCAGGCGGTTCAAGAAATTCGCAACCTACCTGAATTGAAAGATACTTTCATCATTGCAGTCTCTGCGGATGTGACTGATGAAGCAAAGGAAAAGAGTCTCCTTGCTGGTTTTAATGATTTCATCTCCAAACCCATTGATGAGAAGAACCTGTTCGATATGATGGCACAATATCTGGTGTTAGAATGGATTTATGAAGAACCAGAAAAATCAAACGAATCTAAATCAGAAAATTTCTTTAAGGACGCTGAAATCATTCCACCGCCATCTGATGTACTAACCAAATTATATGATCTGGCGCGATTTGGAAATATGGAATTAATTCAACAACAAGCCAAATATATTGGGCAACTGGGTAAACAATATGGACCATTTGCTCAAAAGATTAACCAACTGGCTTCTGAATATGAGGATGAAACTATTGTTTCTTTTGTGAAACAAGTTGGGGGATTTTAATAAATAAGCGATCATAACTTTTACTTGATGTTCACGTTTTTTAGATTTGACTTCCAGCAATCTACTCGTTCACAGGCTCTTTAGCTATGCATTGAACAGGTGGCAGGGGGCATATCCAACAGTTGGGGGAAGCAGTTGTTACCAGCGGCATTATACTTGGGTCTGTATTAAATCATACAGAAAAGGCAATCAAGAAAAATATTCCAAAATATCATACGTACAATTTCGCTGTGCCGCTTTAAAACCTGCAGTCTGTATTAATCGAATCATATCTTCTTTTGATAAACGAAAATGTACGCCGGTCGCCGCAACAACGTTTTCTTCAATCATGGTGCTTCCCAAATCATTCGCGCCAAAGCTCAAAGCCAGTTGAGCAATTTTGTCTCCCTGAGTTACCCAGGATGCCTGAATGCCTGGTATGTTATCTAACACAATGCGGCTCAATGCCAAAACACGTAAATATTGCCATGCGGTTGCTTTTCTTACATGAATATGCGTATTGTTTGGCTGAAATGACCAGGGGATAAAGGCGGTAAATCCATTGGTTTGATCCTGTAATTCTCGAATGCGAATGATATGGGTAATCATTTGGGCAGGGGTTTCAATATGACCGAACATCATGGTTGCCGATGTGGGTAAGCCCAATTCATGGGCAGTTTTCATTACTGATAACCATGTGTTGCTATCACATTTATTGGGAGAAATATGACATCGAACTTGATCCACCAAAATTTCTGCACCACCCCCTGGAATTGAATTCAGGCCTGCATTTTTTAGCTCATTGATCGTTTCCTTAAATGATAAACCCGAATTTTTTGACATATATTCAATTTCTGGTGGCGAAAAACCATGAATATGAATATCAAATTTTTTCTTTATATGTGAAAGAATGTCCAGATAAAAAGAAAATGGAAGTTCAGGGTGTAAGCCTCCTTGAAAAAGGATTTGAGTCCCCCCTAAGTCGATGGTTTCTTGAATTTTTTGATCAAGCACTGCTTTTGAGATGACATAGCCTTCCTCATGGTCCATTGGCCGACAAAATGCACAGAACTTACATCTGGATATACAAATATTTGTATAATTAATATTTCGATCGACCACAAAAGTAACCACAGGATCAGGATATTTTTTGCAGCGAATGTGATCAGCCAGATTGGCCAATGTTAATAAAGGTGCATTATGATACAGTATTTCTGCCGCATCAGCAGAAATACGCTTACCTTGGTAAACAGCATCAATGATCGATTCTATTGTATTCATTCATTTTCTCCACAGGCTGATATAATGCATTCCTTTCTATGGGTTCAAAACCTGCTGATCGTATCATATGGATCAGTTGATCTTTGGTCAAACCTTTTGAAGATTTCGCACCTGCTGAATGGGTTATTTTTTCCTCAATGATTGTGCCATCCAGATCATCAGCCCCAAAGGTTTGTGAAATTTGTGCCAGTTTTTCTCCCAGCATAACCCAATATGCCTTGATATGATCAAAATTATCAAGCATCAGGCGGGCAATGGCTGTTGTTTTTAAATCAAGATATGCGGATGTGGGAGCAATGTGGGATAATTTTGTATTTTCTGAATGAAATGCGAGGGGGATAAATGCGGTAAAACCATTTGTTTCATCTTGAATATCCCGCAGTTGAATAAAATGGTCAATACGTTCTTCTGGCGTTTCTATGTGTCCATAAAGCATGGTTGCGTTTGATGTTAAGCCTTCCCCATGAACAGCTTTCATGACTTCAGCCCACCGGCTCCGATGAATCTTTTTGGGAAACAATTCCGCATGAATCCGGTCGCTCATGACTTCTGATCCACCACCAGGCACCATATCCAGACCGGCTTGTTTTAGTTTTTGTATTGTTTCAGACAGCGATAATTCTGATATGGCTGAAAAATGGTCAATTTCTACCGCGGTGAACGCTTTGATATGAACATCAGGACAAATATCACGAATGGTTTTCAGCAAATCCAGATAATAATCAAAAGGTGCATTGGGATGAATGCCGCCCACCATATGAATTTCTTTTAAGTGATTGTTCTTGTTTTGCAATAATATATCACGTACCTGATCAACTGAATACATGTATGCGCCCTTTTCATTTCTGTCTCGGGCAAAGGCACAGAATAGACATCTGTTTTTGCAGATATTTGTATAATTGATGTGTAGATTGTAAACATAGTATGTTTTATTGCCATGACGTTTTCGTCGCACAAAATCAGCCAAAGCACCCACACCAATGAGATCGTGCGTATGATATAACATGATGCCATCATGACGTTCCAGGCGGGTATTGCTTTCAATCTTTTCTTTGATTTTGTATAATTGTTTATCTTTAAAGGATAGAATCATTTTGAAAAAACCTGTTATTCTAAAAAGTCAAGCGCCCAATGTCCTGATGAATTTAAAGCTGCTTCCAATTGAATTCCAGCTTGAAAAAGAGTGGTTTCCTGAAGTTTATCTGCAACCAGATGAACACCTACCGGTAAATTACCAACCCGACCACAGGGGATATTCATTGCTGGCACACCCGCAAGATTCGCATTGACTGTAAAAATATCTTGCATATACATTGACAATGGATCATCGGTATTCTCTTCAAGTTGAAATGCAGGTGTTGGCGTTGAAGGGTGCATGATGATATCGCATTGTTCAAATATCTTAGAAAGGTCTAGTGCAATAAGGCTTCTAATTTTTGCTGCCTTGTTGTAGTAAGCATCATAGTAACCTGCACTGAGCACATAAGTACCGAGCATGATCCGACGTTTCACCTCAGTGCCAAATCCTTGATGTCTGGTTTCTGTATAAAGAGAGTGAATATCTTTAACATCCGGCGCCCGAAATCCATAACGACAACCATCATATCGGGCAAGGTTTGAGCTTGCCTCTGCGCTTGCAATGATATAATATGCAGGAATTGCATATTCTGTATAAGGAAAACTCACAGAAACAATTTTATGCCCAATGTCTTTCATCAGTGAAATAGCTGTCTGCACCTTTTCTTTAACAGTTTCATCCAGGCCTTCACCCAGATATTCTTCGGGCACTCCGATAGTTAATTGCTTTGTTAACCCAATTTGGGACATATAGTTGGGTGTATCAGTATTAATACTGGTAGAATCTTTTGAATCATAACCTGAAATAATTTGTGTCATCAGAGCAGCATCCCGAACATCTTTTGTAATGGGACCGATTTGATCCAATGACGATGCATAGGCAATGAGGCCATATCGTGATACACGACCATAAGTGGGCTTTATACCAACAACCCCACAAAAAGCAGCCGGCTGACGAATGGAACCGCCGGTATCCGAACCTATAGCGATAATACTTTCATTGGCAGCAACTGAAGCCGCAGAACCACCACTTGAACCGCCTGGCACGTTATTCAACTGATAGGGGTTATGAGTAGGATGAAATGCAGAGTTTTCAGTACTGGACCCCATGGCAAATTCATCCATATTTGTTTTGCCAATGATGATACCACCTGCTTGTGTGATTTTATCAATGATTGTTGCATTATATATTGGTTTATGTCCTTGTAATATTTTTGATGCGCATGATGTGGGGATATTTTTGGTACAAATATTATCCTTAATTGCAATGGGAATTCCTGACAAAGGGCCAGTCGAATCTCCAGAAGCTATTTTTTGATCCATATTTTCAGCTTCTGCAATCAATTCTGATTGATCCCGAGTTAATAAAAATGCATGAATGTCCTTTTCCTTTTGATCAATTTCAGACAGGACAGCCTGCATGATTTCAACGCATGAAATTTCTTTTTTAGCTAACAACTGTTTGAGTTGCCAGGCGGGTTTTGAAGCCAGGGTCATTGAAAACGTCTCCTTTTATTATGCTGTTTTCTTGATAATCAATTGGGTTTATATAACAAAAAAAATACAAAAGAACAATCGCCAATTTATTTTCACAGGTCATCTTATGGAAACGATCCTTTGGCTCTCATAGCCGTCAAGATAAGGCAAACTCGCATACCAATATCCGAAACCAATGTAGAGGCGAACCTTATGTTCACCCAGAAGTTCATGTCGGCTCATAAGCCAGTTGCTGATTGATTCTATTAATCATTTGCTCAAGAGGTGTGATCAATGCTTCTGCTTGTTGAATATTGCCTTTTCTCGCTGCATTTTCCATTTTTATCGCCAGCCCTTTGAGTGATTTGGCGCCTATATTGATTGCATTGCCTTTGATCGTATGAGCGCGAATCTCCATGTCCATTACATCACCGATAGCGATGGCTTTTTTTAGGCTTTCCAGTAATTTGGGGACATTTTGTAAAAATAATTTGATTGTTTCCGCAACCAATGGCATATTGCCTTCCAATCGATCAATTATTTCATCTCTGTCATAGAGTTTGGGGATTTGTTCGGAATTGTAATCGTGTATGAATTCGGATTGATCTTCTTGTTGATCAGGGTATAACCATTTATTGATCGTACTTCTGATGTGTTTTATCTTGACTGGTTTTGTTAAAAAATCGTTCATTCCAGCTTCAAAACAAGAATCCCGATGGATATCCATCGCATTGGCGGTCATGGCAATAATGGGAACGTTGTGATTAATAGTTTCGGAACGATTATTTCGAATGATTTTTGTCGTTTCTATACCATTCAATTCAGGCATAAGCATATCCATTAAGATCAGGTCGCAATATGTATTTTTCAATATTTCAAGTGCATGTTTACCATGATCCGCTATGATGACTTGATAATTATCATTTTCAAGAATGCCTTTTAACACCTGTTGATTGACAATATCATCTTCCACAATCAAAATTTGTTTGTTTTTGTTTGCTTCTTTACTTCCATGATTTGTATGTATTGGGTTTATTTGATGTGCCTTTTTATTTTCTAGTTGTTCAAAAATGCGGCACAAACCACTCCATGTTACAGGCAGGAGGATATGATCAAAAAATAAATCGCCATACATAGCTGTTGTATCAATAAAAGGAATAATGGCAATAAAACGTGTAGATTTCAGCCCCTGTTGTTTTTCAAGCCACTGCCAAAACAAAAGGTTTTCGTCAATTTGCATGTTTGGATTTACAAAACAGAAATCATAAGGTTGATTGTTTTTTACCGCTTCAGTTATCATCATTTGACCCCGAATGGCTGAAGATGTTTCATCAAAAATCATGTTCAACAGGTTCAAATGTTCTCGAAAAACTGTGCGGCGATTATGATAGGATTCAACCAATAAAATTCGGTACGTTTCAAATTTTTTAACAGGAAAATCTTGTGCCTGATTATCACATATTTTTAACTGGACAGTAGCCCAGAATCGGGTTCCTTTTTTGTATATACTTTCAAAGTTGATATCACCACCCATCATTTGGGCAATTTTTTTTGATATGGCCAAACCCAATCCGGTGCCAATATTCATTAGCTTTCTTTCATGAATTTGTGAAAAGGGTTCAAAAATGACGTACTTTTGGCTCTCAGGTATGCCGATGCCTGTATCAAGTATTTCAAATCGGATGGAGGCAATATCTCTTGTTTTTTTGATCATGGTTGCGCTAAGCACAATCTCGCCCGAATCTGTAAACTTGATGGCATTACTCAGAAGGTTTAACAAAATTTGGCCGATGCGAACAGAGTCCCCATATAGATACATGGGGATTTGCGATGAGATAATTGATGCAAATTCCAATTGTTTTTCATATACACGCGAAGACATTACTTTGATTACATTATCAATTACAGATCGTATATCTAAGGGGTCGGATGACAATGTGAGTTTTCCGGCTTCAACTTTTGATAAATCTAGAATATCATTAATAATTGTCATTAATGATTCACAGCTTCCATTAATTGTTTGAATATATTCTTGTTGCTGAGGGCTTAATTCTGTATTTTGAAGCATTTGTACCATACCCACAATGCCATTCATGGGCGTCCGGATTTCATGACTCATATTGCTCAGAAATTGGTCTTTGGTTTTGCTTAATGCTTCAGCATGCTCTCTGGCTTTTTTTAAATCATAGGTTCTTTCCTGAACCAGTTTTTCCAAGAGATAATTGTTTTCTTTTAAAATGCTCTCAGCTTCTTTTTCTTTTGAAATGTCCATAATTGAAGCGAGTATTTTTGGTTTCTTATGTTGAACAGTATCGTGTTTAATGAATCCCAGACGAACCCATTTTTTGTTATTTAAATTGGTTTTAATCTGAATATCACAGGATTGTTGAATATTCTCAGTCAAAAGGCCTTGAAGACACTTATCGTATGCGATAAAATCCTTTACAGATATAAACATATGCAAACGAAGACCCAGCAGGTTCTGAATATCCAAATCCAAAATTTTGGATGCCTGAAGATTTATTTCTTTTATTATACAAGATGTATCCAATATCATATAACCAATTGGAGAATAATTAAACAGCTCATTATAATAAATACGTGATACTTCAAGCTGTTGCTGTGCTTCTTTTATTGCCTGGTTTTGTAATTCCAGTTCCATATAAGATATGTCTAATTCTTCAATGAGTTTTTCAATATCAGTTTCCATTTTATGGAATCGAACAGGATTGCCTTCTTTGCTTAAAGCAGTGGCTTTTTCTTTTAGTTCTAGATATTTTTTTGAAAAATAAAATTTTTTATCCATGTCGATTATTAGACCATCGCTTTCTTTTTTTCTCTGCCAGTCGAATGGGCTGGCAGGTAGTTTTTACAGCATCATATCCCAAAAAACCATTAATTTGTTGTTTCATCTCTGCATTGGGTTTTACATAGTATTCTTTGGGTAATGCAATGATTGTCTCTGTTTCATCGGGAACAAACAAATGCAAAAATGACCGACAAGCGCCATTGTTTTCTTTGACACGTTCATACAGATTATTTAGCAAATCCTTATTTAACCGGGACAAATCCACATGAATATGCACACCGGCAGACCAGGTGTTTTCTGCTTCTTCAAGAGGTACAATGGTGTCTGCAATAATCTTAACAGACTTTTCATTTTTTTGGACTTCTCCCTGAATAATAAGGGCACGATCCTGTTCAAAAAGATGAGAATATTTTGCATACATATCTGAAAAAACAACAGTTTCAAAAGAACCGACCTTGTCTTCAAGACCCAAAAAAGCCATTTGATCCCCTTTTTTGGTGCGGATGGGTTTTGTTGATGCAATAGCACCACATATACGTACCGCAGCACCATGATGTTTATCAGCAAGGGTTTCAGAGCTTACGTCTGAAAATTGTTCCATCACATCCTTGAATTTATCCAAAGGATGACCTGTAATAAAAAAGCCCAGGCTTTCCTTCTCAAAATTGAGCAAGACAGAATCATCCCATTCATCCATTTCTTTTAAAACAGGATAATTAATTTTTGATTTTTTGCCGCCAAACAATGTTAATTGGCCACTTTGTTTATCACGTTGAGATTTCTGGCCAAAATCCAGTGCATGCTCCAGGCTTTCCATCATTTGAGATCGTTTGGCTGTGGTTGATGCAAAGGCACCACATTTAATAAGATTTTCCACCACACGTTTATTCACACGTCTGAGATCCACACGTTCACAAAAATCGAACAATGACAGAAGTTTGCCATCTTTTCGGGCTTCGATAATCGCATCAACAGCACCTTCACCCACATTTTTGATGGCCATTAATCCAAATCTAATTTCACCATTTCTGACAATAAAATGATGCATACTTTCATTAATGTCTGGCGGTTGCACCATAATTTTATGATTGCGGCATTCTGTGATAAACTTTAAAACAGCATCTGTATTACCCATTTCTGATGACAGCAGCGATGCCATAAATTCCACCGGATAATGAGCTTTTAACCATGCGGTTTGATACGCTATTAATGCATAAGCTGCGCTATGAGATTTATTAAAACCATAGCCACCAAATTTTTCCATTAAATCAAAAATATGTTTGGCTTTCTCTGCATTCAGTTTATTCTCCTTTGCACCATCCATGAAACGTTGTCGATGTTTGGCCAATAATTCAGCAATCTTTTTTCCCATCGCTTTCCGAAGGTCATCCGCTTCAGACATTGAGTAGTTGGCCAGAACCGATGCAATACGCATGACCTGTTCCTGATAGACAATAACACCATAGGTATCTTTGAGAATATTTTCCAATTGCGGGAAAGGGTATTCGACCTTTTTCAAGCCATGTTTGCGATCAACAAAATCATCCACCATGCCGCTATCAAGGGGCCCCGGACGATACAGTGCAACCAGGGCAACGATATCATCAAAGCATTCTGGTTTTAAACGAATCATCAGTTCTTTCATCCCGCTTGATTCCAATTGAAATACACCAGTGGTATCTCCGCGTTGAATGAGTTTAAATGTTTTTTCATCATCCAGCGGTAATTGGTCAAGATTGGGCCGATCATTACCTTGCTCAGCAATAAATTTAAGGGTTTGTTCGATAACTGTCAGGTTTCGTAGTCCTAAAAAATCAAATTTGACCAGGCCTATTTTTTCTACACATTTCATGTCAAACTGAGTGACAATTTCACCATTCTTTCCTTTGAACAATGGAAGGTAATTGACCAGGGGTTTATCACCAATCACCACGCCAGCGGCATGGGTTGATGCATGTCTGGGTAAGCCTTCGAGAACTTTGCAAACATCGAGAAGCTTTGCATATTGTGGGTTTTCATCAGCCAGTTCCTGAAGTCGGGGTTCTTCAGTCAATGCATCTTTCAGTTTGATACCGATCTTTTCTGGAACAAGTTTGGCAATCATATCAACTTCATGAAGTGGGATGTTCAAGACACGACCAACATCACGAATAACTGCCCGGGTTTTTAAACTTCCAAAAGTAATAATTTGAGCCACATAATCACCACCGCCATATTTTTCAACAACATATTTGAACACATTTTCACGACCTTCAATACAGAAATCAACATCAATATCCGGCATGCTTTTTCGGGCAGGGTTGAGAAATCTCTCAAAAATCAAGTCATATTTTAAAGGATCCAGATTGGTAATTTCCAAAGCATAAGCAACAAGACTTCCCGCAGCGGACCCTCGGCCAGGGCCTACAGGAACACCATTATTTTTGGCCCATTTAATGAAATCAGAAACCACAAGAAAATAACCTGGGAAGCCCATATCCTTGATCACATTCAATTCATTTTCCAGACGATCACGATAGGGGGTTTCATCTAAATCAGGATTGTCTTTTCGCATGCTTGAAAGGATATCATCCAAACCCTGGTGAGCCATTTCATCAAGAACGATATCAGGTGTTTTATCCGGGCCAGTATCAAAGACAGGAAAATGGTAGGTATTCATGTCAAAGTCAAGATTGCATCGCTCTGCAATGGCACGTGTGTTTTCAATTGCATTGGGATAATCTTTAAAAGCAGCTACCATTTCATCAGGAGATTTAAAATAAAGTTGATTGGTATCAAATTTCAAACGATTATTCTCATCCAGGGTTTTGCTGGTTTGAATGCACAACAAGACATCATGGGCCTCGGCATCATTGCTGGAAAGGTAATGACAATCATTTGTTGCCACCAGGGGAATACCCAATTTTTGATGCATTTCCAGTAGTCCCTGGTTGACCTTTTCTTGAGCAATAATACCATTATCCTGTACTTCAAGGAAAAAGTGATCTTCACCAAATAATTCCATATAATACTTTGCAACCTCATAGGCTTTATCTTCTTTATTATCCAAAATCAAATGCGGGATTTCGCCATGAAGGCATGCAGACAAAGCAATGAGTCCTTTGGAATGTTTTTTCAATAATTCTTTGTCAATTCTGGGCTTATAGTAAAAGCCTTGGGTCTGTCCAATGGATGTCATTTGACATAAATTTTGGTAGCCTTCTTCATTCTTTGCCAGCAATACAAGATGGCGCATACCAGCTTTATCTTGAGCCGATCTATCGGATAAAGTACGGGGTGCCATATAGCATTCACATCCAATAATGGGTTTAATGCCTGCTTTTTTAGCTTTTTCGTAAAACTCAACAGTGCCGAACATGGTGCCATGATCGGTAATTGCAACTGAATCCATTTCATATTCTTTGGCTCTTTCGAGTAAATTGCTTAGTCGAATAGCGCCATCTAGAAGGCTGTATTCTGTATGAACATGTAAATGTATAAATGGTGACATTCTTAGCCTCTTTTTATTTGTTTTTTTCTTTCCTTAAATACCTGGGCGTATTCCCAAAAAAGTCGTTCCCCCTTTTGGAAAATGACCAATCCTAACAGGAACTAAATATTGGGCGCATTCCCAAAAAGTCGGACTTTTTAGCGAGAAACATTGAAAATTGATGAATTTTGGCAAATCCAAGAACAGCGTAAGGCTAAAGCCGGCTTTAGCCCATAGCAGTCAGGCTAAGCTCGACCGCCTGAAATTGTTCTCCCGCCTGGGGTTGAAACCCCAGGCGGGAGAACAATTTCAGGCGGTCGCGCTTAGCCTGACTGCTATGGGTTTTAGCTGCGCTAACCGGATTCGAAATTATTTGTCCGACTTTTTTGGAATGCGCCCCTAAATATTCACATTTTAGTAAATAAATAGTGCCCTTCGGGCAAATTTTAGATTCGCCTTAATTTTGTGCGTCTTCGGAAAGCCTGTTTGATATTTGCTTCAAGTTCAGTCCCGCTTGCTAACGCGCGCGGCTCAGATTAAAAGCTGCCGAAATTTTCTGAGCCGCGCGCGTTAGCAAGCGGAATTGCACTTGAACCAATATAAAGCAGGATTTTGTTTTTCCAATACTTAAATATAACACTTTAAGTCCCTTTAGGGACGACAGATAATAGCCTGGGGTTTCAATCCCAGGCGGTCGAACATTTTCAGTTGGACGAACTTTTTTCTACCCAAAAACTTATGGCCGCTTACTTACCAGCCCAGGGCAACGCCCTGGGTAAAAAAATTAAACCTTGTTTTAGCCCTGAAAGGGCGTTACATGTTTTTTGATCTGACCTGACTATTTATGTAACGCCCTTACAGGGCTAAAAGAATATGCCTGACTTTTTGGGGATGCGCTCATTCGTTATTCCTAACTTTTAAGTCTGTTTCTATATAT
>Ga0272440_1002103_pt1 | contig 15762 bp, 12 predicted proteins | sample SSMMMBAug17_FD_192440 | JGI IMG/M metagenome (GOLD analysis project Ga0272440, IMG submission 192440) | Marine sediment archaeal communities from Little Sippewissett salt marsh, Falmouth, MA, United States - SSM-MMB-Aug17 | ecosystem: Environmental > Aquatic > Marine > Wetlands > Sediment ... | reverse complement strand
TTATGTAAGCAATCGTTTTAGGCATAATTTCACCACTCATAATAAAAAAGTTTATATTGATTTATATTATACATTATATCATAATAAAAACATACCTATTTGTTTTGTTTATTTTCTATTTGAAACGAGCGGTTTTTCTATGAATTTTACATTTGACGATAAGAATCTAATTCGGGTGGGTGAAAAATCTTAGCGTGCATTTACGCAGCAATCTGGAAATTGGTACCCTAATATGGCAGTAGCTTGGCAGCATATCAATTTAATCGGAAAATATGAGTTTTTTTGAAATCAAGATGTATAGATGAAGAATTGTTGAAGCCTCTCAAATGCTTTTATATCATATGTTTGAAGGTGGTCGTCGGAAAAGTTGCGGTTTTGGTCAAAAAACCCCAATAAGGATATTCAACTATATAGTTGCGGAATATTATTAACTTGAAAAAAAATTTATTTTTTTTGTAACTTTTTAATTGTTCGGGTATATCATTAACCTGAATCAGTGGCCTATTTTATGATATACGCTGAATTTATTGACAATAATGCTGTTTTTATATGCACTAATTGAGTGAAAGGTGTTTTTTCAGCTATTTTAGTTCCTATGATTATTGATAAAACAATATGACACTTACAAAAAATTCTATTGCTATTAACTAATAATTATTTGTTTTTATCTAGCTATATTTATACTTTTTATTAACAAAAAATATAGACATTATATTCTTTATATGTTATTTAACTGTAAGACTTTTATTTAATATTTAATCAATAAAGGAAATCCAAAATGTCTATTAAATATGATTTCAAAGAAACGAATGAACATCTTTCAAGCCATACTGGCCTTGAACTTGTAGGAACTCTTATTGACCGCACCTGTTTACAGCAACGTCTGTCTTCTGCAATAATAAGTGCTTGCGAGGACCCTGAAATTAGTAATAGTGATATTATCCACTCAATGATTGGCCTTCTATGTCTTGGAAAACCACATTACGATATGATAGAAGTTTTTAGAGAAGATCCATTTTTTATTCAGAGCCTCAGATTAAAGTCCTGCCCATCCTCTTCGACACTACGCCAACGATTAGATTTAATGGAACATTCATTCGATCATATCATAAAAGAAGAGAATGCTCTGTTAATTAAAAGTACAGCACCAGTCCTTACACCAATTTCTGCGAAAGATGGAGTTTTTATTCCGTTGGATATAGATGTAAGTCCTTTTGATAATTCAAAATCAAAAAAAGAAGGAGTATCAAGGACTTATAAAGGTTTTGATGGTTATGCCCCAATATTGGCCTATATTGGTAAAGAAGGTTATATTGTTAACCTTGAACAAAGGGAAGGTAAGCAGCACTGTCAAAATGGTACAGCTGAATTTTTAATGGAAACAATTTGGTATTCACGTTTAATCACTGGATCAAATATATTAGTTCGCCTTGACTCTGGCAATGATAGCAAAGAGAATATTGAAATTTTTTTAAATGAGGGAGTAGATTTTTTAATCAAGAGAAATTTGAGAAAAGAGAATAAAAAGGAATGGTTAGAGAGGGCAAAAAAAGAAGGGGAAATTTATTTTACAGATTTAAAAAAGACAATTTGGAGAGGATCAACTTACATCAAGATCAATGGCATTGATGAAAAGCAGCGCGTAGTTTTTGATGTAACCGAAAGAGTATATGATAGAAAAGGTCAAAAATTAATATTTCCTGAGATACAGGTGGACACTTACTGGACAAGCCTGACAGATTGTCCTTACGATATTATTGAAATGTACCATAATCATGGTGAAAGCGAGCAATTTCATTCCGAATTAAAATCAGATATGGATTTGGAAAGATTGCCGAGTCGTAAATTTATGACAAATGGATTGGTATTATTGCTGGGAGGGTTCTCGTATAACTGCTTACGGCTTTTTGGACAAATAAGTTTAACAGACGATGTTTTAGAGTCAGTTGAAACGCCGAAATACAGGCGAAAAGCAACAAGAAGAAGAGTAAGAACAGTGATGCAGGATTTAATCTATTTAGCCTCTCATATAACAAAATCAAGTCGAAAATATTTCTTATCATTTGGGAGAGTTTGTCACTGGAAAGAAATGTGGCAAAAAATATATCAAATATTAAAGGCTCCGATATCACCTTTACAGGCACCAGCCTTAATCAAATCGTAATATAATCAACATATTAAAGTTGTTAATAAAGGTAAAAAAAACAATGGAGAAGTGCGTAAAAAATTATAGAAAGCTAGTAAAATTAGGTATAAATTGAAATGAAGACTGGGGTGGTAGGATCAAAATTGCGAGAAAAAATGAAAAGAAAGATGGCTGGGAAGTAGAAAAGATACAAAATGATACAAGTTTTATATGAGATTTATTTGTTTACGTGATTTTTTGCTTTTGGCAAAAAGTGCGCCACGGATTTGGGATTAAATAAAAGGTAATTTTTTTGTTATTATTTCTTAAAACCACCGCTTATAGCGGTGGACCCCAATAGGTTCTACCGTTCCGGCGAGAGAAATAATGAAATGATATGTTATGTCACCGAAAAAAATCAATGGAGAAAGCATGAGTTGGAACCTATTAATTAATTATATGATTGAGTGATGTATAGTTAATTAATTAAAACAAAATTATAAAATTATATAAAAATAAAATAAGAACGGTACATAGCCCCCCTTTGGGGGGCTTCCTGAGGCCACCCGCTATGCGGGTGGAGTTTCACTTGTTGTTAAAAATTTCGAACCGGTTCACATTTCTTTTTTTATATTATTTATTTAAGGAGATAATGATGAAAATTGGATTTGTTGGTATGGGAGTTATGGGACGAGCAATGGTATTTAACCTTATTAAGGCTAATATTAATGTTACAATTTTTAACCGTACTAAAGAAAAATGTTTGACATCAATCAAAGCCGGAGCCAAACTTGCTCAATCCTCCAGTGAACTTATTACTTCTTCTGATATTATATTAACTTGTGTATCTAATTCTTCTGCCCTTGAAGATATTATAGATTCTGGTTCTATAAATTGTGATCACATATCGAGTGATAAAATTCTAATAGATTGTAGTACTATCTCACCAAGTGAAACGATTAGAATTGCATCTATATTAAAAAAGAAAAACATAGATATGCTTGATGCACCTGTTACAGGAGGTGAAATAGGTGCTTTATTAGGTAATCTTACTTTTATGGTTGGAGGAAAAAGAAAGCTTTTTGACAAAATTAAATATCTGCTTGATATTATGGGGGAAACAATTATATATGCAGGTGTTAACGGAAATGGCCAAAAGCTGAAAATAGTCAATCAAGCAGTATGTGCAATAAATGCTCTCGCCGTAGCTGAAGGTTTAACTCTATCAAAAAAATTAAATATAGACTTGGATGTTCTGTATCAACTATTATCAAATGGAGCGGCTAATTCATGGATGGTAAATGACCTTATAAATCGTCTTTTGCAGAAAAATCGTCAACCAGGATTTACCATAAAACTGTTTGAAAAAGATATGTGTATAGTTGATGAGGAATTAAAAAGAAACAATTTAACATTGGATGGTTTGACAACAGCTCATAATCTAATGCGTAAAGCGGTTTCTAAAGGATTGGAAGGTTTCGGTGTACAGACTCTATCAGAAGCTTTGTAAATAATTATTTACATAAAATCCCCCTAACTATTCAGGAAGAATTAAATTAAATGGTAAAGTTGATAAAGTGAGTTTATTAAAACATTCAATCGAAAAAGATTGTTTAAAACAAATAGTAAAATCGAAAACTAGAAATGAATGTGATAGAATAATATTAAATATGTGGTCTGATATTTTAGAAGTAAATAGTTTAGACATTGATATTGACGACAATTTTTTTGAAATTGGAGGACAATCGATGCTAGCAAGTATGATGATAATAAAGGCAAACCAAATTTTCAAATATAAATGTTCCATAAAAGATGTGTACAGTTATCCGACAATTAGAATGTTTTCTGATTATATTAGGCGGATGGGCATTTAAACAGAACCCTGCACAGGATGATATATTATTTTTTTTAAGTCGCCGTTGATTGTTGACCAAGCAGTTGGGTCGTGAAAAAATGAAAAAGCGATTTTTTAAGATACATTTTGAAATTGATTTTATAAAAAATGTTTGATATATGAACTTAACTCTTTATTGTCGATAAATATTACAATATTAATCGTGGTCTTTAATTCTGAACCTGCAAATGGTACATGGCGGTTGTGGGTTGAAGACAATCAGGGCGCTTCACAAACGATTTCAATTACGCCCACTGTTGCAAACAGGACAGTTTATTGTAAAAACTGGTTTGACAGACGGGGGACTGAATGTTCATGGTATGGTATAACTTGTGATGACAATGAAATGCATGTTACTGAAATTGAATTGGATTGGAATAATTTAGTAATAACCAATTGAAGGGCTGGTGATATTGTCATTGTGCACAGCATGGATCGCTTAGCACGTAACTTTAAATAAAATCTTTATTTAAACAAAAAATAATATGTTGTTTCTATTTTTATAAAATTTTATTGACATATCATGCAAATAATGTAACCTAACTTTATGAAACCTGAAGAGGCAGAAAAAAATTTTTTGGATTGTATTAATATTTTGAAATAGTTTTTGCTATACTGCCTGACCATGAATGAAATGGCAAAAAGTAGAAAAGGAATTTTTTAATGTATAAATGGTCTCCACAACAAATTTGTAATGCAACAAACGCTCATATGTTATCAAATATTTCAGATAGTTCACTATTTAATAATATATCAATAGATTCTAGAATTATCCATACAGAAGATTTATTTGTTGCGCTTATTGGAGACAACCATGATGGTCATGATTACATTCAAAATGTTTTATATAAAAATGTTAAAGGTATAATTATACAAAGCGATAGGACAGGGCTTCCCATATTATCAAAAATTAAAAATCAAATTTACATATTTGTTGTTAAAAATACAACTACTGCCATTGGAGATTTAGCGGCTTTTAAAAGAAAAAAAAGCAGCGCTAAAATGGTTGGAATAACAGGAACTAATGGCAAAACATCTACAAAGGAAATGACAGCGTCTATCATACAAAAACGATATTGCACTCTAAAAACATTAGGTAACTTAAATAATCATATTGGAGTACCTATGACCTTACTTAAATTGAAAAAAAAACATCAATGGGGCATAATTGAATTAGGAATGAATCATGTAGGGGAGATCAAATATCTTTCTAAAATTTTAAAACCTGATATAGGGTTAATTACAAATATCGGACCGGGACACTTAGAAGGGGTTCAAAATTTAGAAGGTGTAGCTGTTGCAAAAAGAGAACTTATTGAGTCACTATCATCAAATGGTAGAGCTATTCTTAACGCTGATGATCCCATGTTACCTAAGATTAAAGAAAAATTAAATAGTCCTTATATAACATTTGGAATTAATAAACGTGCAACAATAAGTGCCTCAAATATCAAACAAAAAAGAAATACATCATTTGTACTTAACTTACCAGAAACTTCAATAGAAATAACTATTAAAACCCCTGGAAAATTTATGGTTTATAACGCTCTGGCAGCTGCATCGGTATCAAACTTACTACAAATACCAGAAGAAACTATAAAAAAAGGTTTAGAAGAATTTGAACCAGTAAAAGGAAGGTTAGTCGTTATTTCTATTACAAATAAAAGACATATAATTGATGATACATACAATGCTAATCCTGTATCAATGAAGGTTGCACTTGAAACTCTTGCATCATTAAAAGGAAGTAACAGATCTGTTTTTGTTGTTGGGGATATGTTCGAATTAGGAAAGAATTCCTTTGAACTTCATAAAAATATTGGCAAGTTTGCAGCATATTCAAATGTTGATCTTTTATTAGCAACTGGTAGTTACGCAGAAGCAATTAGAGAAGGAGCTATAGAAGGAGGAATCAGTAAAAATCGAATTGTTATAGGAAATGAGGAATCCATAAAAGATTTTTTACTCAATAATTCTCAATCTGGAGATTGGTTTTTAATCAAAGGTTCAAGAGCAATGGGTATGGAAAAATATGTTAATTTTTTAAAATTGACTGATTAAAGAAAGGCATTGATATGTTAAATAAAAATGTAGAACCCCCAATATCTATTGGTATAGGAACTACAGGGAAATGTAATTTAAATTGCCCTCATTGTTATTCTAACTCTGTGCGAAATTATTCTTTATCCTTTGAAAGGATAAAACGTTTTTTGGATGGAAAAAATGTTACATCTATTAACTACGGTACAGGCGAAAATTATTTGAATAGTGAATTTGTAAAAGTGGTAAACTATTGCCATGATAGAGGAATAAAACAGTCTCTTACATCAAATGGATACTCTATCAAACATCTTCAAGATGATATTATTCAAAAATTTAATGATATTGATATATCCTTGGATTTTAGTAATGAAAAACTCCAAAATGAATTTCGTAATGGTGAATCATGGAGTTTAGCTCAAGAATCCATTGAAAAGTGTGTGCGGGTGGGAGTGGAATATAGTATTGTTACAGCAGTAATGAGTATAAATTTTATGGAAATACCTATGTTATTGGAAATGGTTAAAAACATCAGATGCAATCTTCGCCTAAATATATTTAAACGAGTACCTTATAGCAATAATAAAATATTTGAATTAAACTATGAAGAATTTTGGAAAGCTATAAAATTACTTTTTTTAAACGGTAAATTGATTTCTTGCTCCGAACCTATCGTAAATGCGATGTTAGATATTCCTCCAATTGTAAAAAAATCACCATGTGGCATAAAAAGCATTCGCATACATCCAGATGGAAAAATTGTTCCCTGTGTATATTGGCCGGACTCTTCTTTGTGTATAGATAAAATGGAACCTCTTAATTCTATATTTAAAAGTGAACCTTTTCAATTGGTCTCAGAAATACCTCCTTACTGTTTAAAAAATTGCGAATTAGTAGATATTTGTGGAGGAGGATGTGCCAGTAGGCGATACTTATCTGATAATATTTATGAACCGGATATGTATTGTCCAGTATACAAAGATAAACCTATTCCAAATATAGAGATTACTTATGATACGAATGAAAAAGACCTTGTTCATTCTTCTTATCTGTGTACCTTAATTTTTTCAGGGAAATAAAAAAAATGAGTCATCTTGTAAGTTCCAGATTTACACACTTGTTTGAAAAAAATAATTGCACTGCATTATTTCATAGCGCTAAATTGAACAAAGTTTATACTAATACTAAGCTTTTAAATATCTTATTAAAAAAGACACAGAAACCCGTAGAGGAAAAAATTTTGAAAAACAATTTTCCACCAAAGTTAGTAGATCAGCTTACCGAAAAAAGTTTTTTAGTTGAACCTGGCGAAGATGAAAAATTTATAGTTGAAATTCGTCGGAAAGTTGGTTCTTTCAGTATTCGAAATTTAGTTCTTTTAGTGTCTAATGACTGTAATTTTGATTGTAGTTACTGCCAGATAGAAAAAAACATGCCTAAAGAACGAAAAGTCAGTATGGATATTGATACTGCTCAAAAGGCTTTACAACTTTTCAACCGCAATTGCAATATGAACGAACAGAAAACAATCACTATTACAGGTGGTGAGCCTTTATTGAATCTAAAAGTGGTAAAATTCATCATTAAAACAGTTAGAAAAAGCTTTCAAAATGTCAGAATTGTTGTTTTTACAAATGGATCATTGGTTACTGAAGAACTTGCAATGTTTTTTAAACAAAATGATATTTTGATTTTAGTTTCCATAGATGGGCCACAAGAAATGCATGATTCTGCACGTCGAAACAAAAGCGGAAAGGGTTCTTTTGAAATGGCTATTAAGGGGTATAATCGTTTACAGGAGTCAGGCTGTATAGTTGGTATATCTGCAGTAGGTGGAACTCACAATACTTACAACATTGATGCTACATTTAATTTTTTTATGGAACTTCATCCTCCTAGTATAGGTTTTAATTTTTCTCATTTTTTAATTAAAAAGAAAAATCCAACAGAACTTTCCATAACAAAATTTGGGGATATTTTGTTATATTTCTATCGTATTCTCAGAGAAAAAGGAATTTTTCTTGAAAATATTTCTCGTCCAATTGGAGCTTTTTCATTGAATAAGATAAGACTTAGAGAGTGTCAAGCACAAGGTCAAGGAGTAACTGTTGATGCCAGAGGAAAAGTAGGACCTTGTAAAAGTCTTACAGTATCAGATGATTTTTCAATAGATATAAATCAAATTAATTCTATACCAAATAATTCAATGTTTAAGGAATGGGCAAAACGAAGTCCGGTTATGGATAATTATTGTTTAAATTGTGCGGCTCTTGGAATATGCGGTGGAGGTTGTGCGTATGATTCTTTTATTTCTAATAAGGGTGCTTTTCAAAAAATTGATAGAAGGGTTTGCAGTTATCATTATAATATTTTAAATTTTTTAATTTGGGATTTATATTACCGATCTGCAGATATAAACAGCAGCACTGAATCCCTATGGTTTCCTAACCTTAAGGAACAATCCCAATCGTTTTTTTCTTTTTTTGATAAAAAAAATCAATTACAACGATCTGTAGGACACGAATAGAAAGGAGCTTTTGTATGCCTAACGTAAATAAACGTATTTTATCAGTGCCAATGGTGTATACCAAAAAAGTTACAGAGTCTATCAAAGATGATCCCGAAGTTATAAACCTCGGACGAGGAGAATCTGAGTTTCAACCACCTCAGCTAGTTCGTAATGCGTTATGCCGTATTGTGAATGAAGGAGAAAAATGGATGAAATACGGAAAAACTAATGGATCAAAAAATCTCCGCGAAGCTATTTCTCGAAAATACAAGCGAGAGGCTAATTTAGAAATTGACCCAGATTGGGTATTAGTTACTCAAGGAGGAACAAATGCTCTCTATTTAGCATTTTTAGGCATAACTAACCCCGGAGATGAAATACTTATTCCGGATCCTTGTTATGTTCATTATGAACCTGCTATTTGTCATTCTTTAAGAGAGATAAAAGGAATTCGTTTACCTTTGCCACCGGAAAATCATTTTTTCCCATCATCTTCATTACTCGATTCCTATAAAAACCCTCAAACAAAAGCTTTTATCATGACGTCACCCTTAAATCCTACTGGAACGATATATAATCGATCAGAAATAGAAGAAATGGTTAGTTGGGCAAAAGAAAATGATATATTTCTAATTCATGATGAAAACCATGAGAAGGAATGTTATGATAATAATGTACATTATCCTGTAAGTATATTTGATCACGAATTCAAAAATACAATTTTAATAAATAGCTTCTCTCGATTAGGTATGGGAGGATGGAGATTAGGATGGATTGTTGCGAATCCAAAGGTAATAGAAGCTGCATCCATGGGTCTTTTATATGTTAATATGTCTTGTAATTCCTTTGTTCAGGAAACAGGTGCATATGTTTTGGATCATTATGATGAACTTGGATTTTCAAATTATTTTAACCATTACCGTGAAAAAAGAGATATAATGGTCAAAAAATTGAATTGTTTAAATCAAGTATCATGTAGTTTACCACAAGGTACCTGCTATGCTTTTCCTAATATTCGTGAGCTTTATAATAATAACAAAGAGAAAATACTGTATCTTGTTAGAAAGAAAATTAAAAATAATTCTACTGAAGAAGAAAAACTATGGCTTGAAAACAGTGTTTCTTTTGCTATACATAAATTTTTTCTTTTATTTGCTAAAGTAGGTGTAATACCTGGAATTTCATATGGTAAAAGTGGAGATGATTTTGTACGAATGTCTTTTTCTGTAAAACAAGAAGAAGTTGTTGAGAGTATGAATCGTTTGGAAAAAATATATGATTTACTTTAAAGTAGGCTTAAAAACATGAAAACAATTCTTAAAGTCGTACCTTGCGTTGTACAAAATTTTTCGTTGCTTTGCTTTTATCATCCTACTGAAGGTAATCAAATACCAAAAGGTACTGTAAATAAAGCTGAGCCTCTGATTGCTGCTGCTATACGAGAGCTTGAAGAAGAATCCGGGATTGTCCACGATGGGAAAGACGTTGAGTCAGTTGGTAAATTCCAAATATTTTTTGATGATACGGAATGTCATATTTGGAATATCTTTTTATTTCCATCTACGGGACATCCAAAATCTTGGAGTCATATAGCGACTGGAAGCCTTGATGAAGAAGGTCTTAAATTTGTTTATTTTTGGCAACCACTATTGAAAAAGGCCAAAGAATTCTCGGATCCATATATACGAGTCATTGAAATTTTAAAGGATCACCTCAAATCAAAAACTCAATAAAAGTTTTGGTAATTGTTTTTTGAGTAGCTAACTTACTTGACCTAGCCCGGAGGGAGGGCAGGTTTTTAGAGTAGAATAAATAATCTATTCCCGAAAAATCAAGCAGAAATCAAAAAATATACTGAGGGGATGGTTGATAATTTAAAAAGGAATTTATCATGAAATCATTAATCAATTCAAAAGTAGCAATTTTTTTAGGAGGCCCTTCTAATGAAAGAAATATTTCTTTAGATAGTTCAAGAACATTTTTTGATTCAATAAGAAAAACTGTTAATGAAAAAAATATTGATTTAATTTTTGTTTCTATTGACAACGAATTTTATAAATTAAATCCTGATTATATCTATTCCAATACAATAGAAGATTTTGAATATAAAATTCTTAAAGAACCTAAACTGCGCTTAAATGAGATAATAAATAGTTACGATACTCTTTGCCCTATAATACATGGAAAATTCGGTGAAGACGGAGAACTGACAAAATTGTTTGAAAACGCAGGGAAGAAATGTTTTTTAGGATCTTCGTCCGAAGCCTTAGCATTAACTTTAAATAAAGCAGCATCAATAGAAAAGTTAAAAGAATTAGGATATAAAAATGTATCTTACAAACTAATTAATTATAACGATTGGCAAAAGAATAAATCAACAATTATAGCAAATATAGAAAAATACATACCTTCATATAAAAATGGATACAGGATTGTTAAACCAAACGATTGTGGATCCTCAGATGGTGTTAGTTTAGTAAACATAAATAATTTAGGAATAGCTATTTCTAAGGCATCTGAATATAGTCATCAAATATTAATTGAGGAGAAAATTGAAGGGAGAGAATTTTCTTTAATTATTTTACAGGATATTGATGGACATATTGTACCTTTATTACCAACAGAAATTAAATTTACAGATTTTACCAAGACACTTACTTCTGGAATTTATTCAAGACAAAAAAAATATATGCCTGGAACTGGTGCTGAACATATTACACCTATGTTAACAGAAAAAAAAATTATAAAGAAAATAAGAACAGAAGCAAAAAATATATTTAAAAGTTTTGGTATGAGTGATTGGGCTCGATTTGATGGTTTTTTAACAAAAAACAATGACATTATTTGGTCTGACTTAAATGGAAGTCCAGGATATGGTCAGGATTCTTTTCTCTTTCAACAAGCCTCATTGTTTGGATTTGATCATCTTTCTGTCTCTATCTTGTTACTATTAAGATCATTAAATAAGGAAAACAATAATTTTATATATGAGGATGAAAGGCATAAAAAAAGAAAGGTTAAAATAGCAGTAATAGGAGGAGGAACAACATCCGAAAGACATGTATCAAGGATGAGTTGGTTAAACGTTATTCAAAAACTAAAAGCTATAAAAAAATATGAAATTATTAATATTTTTCAGGATAGCAATGGAAATTATTGGAATGTACCATATTTTGCGGCACTACAGCATACTGTAGAAGAAATAGAATCCATTCTAAATAACCCTCAACATTACCAACAATCTCTTTTACTCTCAGAAGAGATAAAAAAAAGCATGTCAAATAATTTTGAAAAATTATCAACTTCTTATATAAATTTTCTCCCACATAAAATGGATTTAAAAACAATAGCAAATAAAGCGGATTTCATTTTTATTTGTTTACATGGAGGAAAAGGAGAAGATGGAACATTACAAAAAGAATTAGAGACACTTAGAATACCTTACAATGGATGTGATTCATATGCTTCTAATATTTGTATGAATAAGTATATTACAAATCAAAAAATTAATCAATTTTCAATAAAAGGATTTACAGGTCCTAAACAGGAATTGATTAATTTACATGAAATTAATAATTTATTAAGCAATAATGAATTCACTCTTGATGATTTAAATTATTTACTGAGAATAATAAATGAAGGAGAATGTATAGATAAATTAAAAAAAAGCAAAAGATTTATTAAATTTAACGAGATAATAAATAATTTTATTGAAAATATCCAAAACCGCTTAAATTCAACTGATGGATTAGTGTTTAAACCAATTGATGATGGTTGTTCAAGTGGAGTAATAGTATCCAGAAATCCCAAAATGGAAATTCCTGTTTATTTGCTGTATCTTCAATCAAACTTAGATAAGATACCATTTTATTCTTTATATAATAATTTTGATAAAAATAGTGAACAGTTCTTGCAAATGCCAACCGAAAAAGTTAGTCAAATATTAGCAGAACAGTTTCTTGGTAAAAAAGTATCTAATGGAGATAATGAATTCATCGAAATGACAATTGGTGTAATTGGCAATAAAGAAAAAATGATTTCTTTATTGCCATCCGAAACACCATCTCTTTTTGGTATTCTAACTGTTGAAGAAAAGTTTTGTAAAGGTATAGGTACAAATTTAACACCTCCTCCTTCTTTAAATGATAGCTTAGTAAAAAGCATACAAGAGAGAGTTCTTGAGTTTTCTAATAAAATTGGTTTAAATGGATATAGCCGAATTGATATTATATACAATAAAAAACATGATCATATGTATCTTCTTGAGGTAAATACTTTACCTGGTCTTACCCCTGCAACTATAATATATACACAAGCACTTCTTACACCTTCTATAAGACTTAAACCTGCAGAATTTATAGATAGGATAATTGAAGAAGGATTAATTTATTGGAAATAATTGAAAGGATTAAATATCAGTGATTTCAAATGGTATAAAAGTATTACTAGTATATGTTAATAGTCCAATGGATAATCTTATTCCTATAGGTATATCTCTGCTTTCTTCATTTTTAAAAAATTCAGGACATGAAGTCAAACTTTTTGACACAACTTTCTACAAAACAACTATAGAAACAGGAGATGATGTCAGAGTAAAAACATTGCAAGTTAAATATACCAATCTGTCTAAACTTGGTATAAATTTTAAAAATTCAAATTTAATAGAAGATTTTAGAATACTCATCGAAGAATATAAACCAGATTTAATAGGTCTTTCTTGTGTTGAACCTACTATTCAATTAGCATTATTTCTTTTGAATTCAATCAAAGATAAAAAGATACCTAAGATTTTGGGAGGAATTGGGGTTATGTTTTTAGCTGATGAAATTATCCATGAAGATTCTGTTGATATGGTTTGTATAGGTGAGGGTGAATACGCTATTACTGAACTAGCAAATGCAATTAGGGATAACATTGATTACTCTAATATAAAAAATTTATGGATAAAAAAAGACGATATAATAAAAAAAAACGATATAAATCAATTAGTCGATATTAACAATCTTCCTTTTCAAGACTGGAGTATTTATCAAAAAGAACGTTTTTTTAAGCCAATGGGCGGGAAAATAAGAGTTACTGGTGCGTTTGAATTAGTAAGAGGTTGCCCTAGAATGTGTTCATACTGTTGCAATTATGGTATAAATAAGTTTTATAAAAAAAAGTATGTAAGGCAAAAAAACATTGATAGAATCATAGATGAAATTCAATATATGAAGGATAAATATAGTATTGAATATGTATATTTTTATGCGGAAAATTTTTTATTAACAATAAAAGATGATGATTTTAATAAATTTATTGCCTCTTATGAAAAAATTAAAATGCCATTTTGGATAGAAACAGAACCAGAATCAATTACGGAAAATCGTTTATCTAAATTAAAGATGATAGGTTGTGAGGGGATTAGTGTTGGAATAGAACATGGAAATGAAAAATTTAGAAAAAAAATACTTAACAGATATATTACAAATGAAAAACTCATCAAAGCTTTTACTATTGCAAAGAAATATGGAATTAGGATTAGTGCAAATAATATAATTGGCTTTCCAACAGAAACAAGAGAGCTTATATTTGAAACTATTGAGTTAAATAGAAAACTTAATGCAGATAATATTATTGTAAATTTGTTTGTTCCTTATAGAGGTACAAAATTACGAGAATTATCTATTAAAAAAGGATACTTAAATAAAAATGATAGAGGATGGGATTATAGATTTTCTGCAGCTCTTGATCAACCTCAATTAAAAAAAGAAGAACTTTTGGGATTACATAGAACTTTTGTATTATATACAACTCTTCCAAAGAAAAAATGGGATTTAATAAAGATGGCAGAAAAATTTGATGAAAATGGAAACAGAATTCACCATAAGTTATCAATGGAATATTTATCTCTTAAATAAATAAGGTGATATAATAAATGCGTGTTGTAAATTTAATGTCAGGTATGTCGAGTAGGTTAAGACCGTTGACAAATAATCACCATAAAGTTTTGCTCACAGTTGGTCATAAAACTTTAATAGAGTATCAATTAGACGCATTTAATGATGTTGGCATCAAAGAAGTTATTTTTGTTGTTGGATATAAAGCAGAAAAGATTAAATCTAAAATAGGAAATAGATATAAAGATGTTAAAATAGAATATATTTATAATCCATTTTATTTAACTAAAAACATTAACTATTCTTTATTTCTTGCACGAAAAGAAATTAAAGGTGAAAATTTTATATATATGGAAGCGGATTTAATATTTCACCCAAGTATATTAAAAGAAGTTATTAACTCAAATTTTAAAAATTGCTTAATTGTTGATCAATCAATTAATAGTATTAAAGTAGATACATTAATAACAGGAAATAACAATAAAGCAAATGGCTTATTATTTAAAAAGCATGGGCATTTTGATAATGAATTTAGAAAAAAATATAAAAGTAAAATAGTAGGAGAGCCTATATTAATAATAAAATTTGATTCTATTAATTCAAAATTCCTCTTTGATGAATTGGATAATAGCAACTTTGAAGGTTCAACAACTTTATATAGTATTTTTGATAAGTGTTTAAAAAAATTTGATATGAACTATATAATTACAGAAAAAAGTTGGATAGAGATAGACAATCATTACGATTTAAAGAAAGCTAACAAAATGTTCATGGATGGAAAGCTAAACTTTATATCATGATAGGATACCACGGGATGCCAAGACGAGATAAAAAAATAAACGATTTATACCATAGATCCGCAGCTATTGTTGATCTAAATTGTATAAGTCACAATTTAAAAATTATAAAAGAAAAAGCTCCGGGTAAAAAAATTATCGCAATGGTTAAAGCTAATGCTTATGGCCATGGGATTATTAGAGTTGCTGAGCACCTTGAATCAGAAGGTGTTGATTATATAGGAACAGCTTTTATTGAAGAGGCTATAGCATTAAGAAATGTAGGGATTTCAATCCCAATTATTACTTCAGCACCTTTTTCAAAGTATCAAATAAGTTGGTATATCGAGAATGATATTGATTTTACAGTTGCTTCAATTTATTCTTTAAATAATATAGACAATGCTGCTAATTTTTTTGGTAAAAAAGTAAATATACATTTAAAAATTGATACAGGGATGATGAGAGTAGGAATAAGATATTCGAATGCAGAAAAATTACTCAAAGCAGCACTTTCTGCTAAAAATTGTCGTGTGGTT
>Ga0272440_1002101_pt1 | contig 15775 bp, 7 predicted proteins | sample SSMMMBAug17_FD_192440 | JGI IMG/M metagenome (GOLD analysis project Ga0272440, IMG submission 192440) | Marine sediment archaeal communities from Little Sippewissett salt marsh, Falmouth, MA, United States - SSM-MMB-Aug17 | ecosystem: Environmental > Aquatic > Marine > Wetlands > Sediment ... | reverse complement strand
CACAAACAGGTGAATCAAGAATCGAATTACTGCCAATTCCTTTTAAAGGGACGATGTGAGGTGCATTATCTGCATTGCTATCAATTACAAGGTTTGCCTCAAAGGCACCAGTCGATTCTGGTAAAAATGCGATATTTACCGAACATTGACTTCTGGGAGGAAGCATTTCCCCGCATTGGTTGTTCATTGTATGTAAAGCCATTGCCATTGATTTGCATATCATAGATCTCAATGGGAAGCTGGCTGTTTGAGCATTGTCTACTTTATATTTATAAGTAAATATCATAAATAAACAAGTTTTTTCATTCTATAAGATTCTGTTTTCAACAAAAAAAGTTATTGACATCAAAAATATTTGCTGTTAAAAATCTCATTTCATTCATATAAAAAATTATAGTTTTTATAATCTGTTGAAGTAGACTCTCAGCTTATTTATCATCATATAAGGATTTAGCAATGAAACATACCTATCATCAAATTATTTCAAACCTAGTGATTGTGTTTTCGCTGGTATTATTGACAATCAGCGATGCACATTCTGTGGATTATGTTTTCTTTTTGTTGGATAAATCTGGTTCTATGTGGGCCGAAGAACCCGAAACACAAAAATCGGTTTTTCAGTTAGCTAAAGAACGTATTTATAGAACAATAAGAACGCTTCCCGCACTATCTGGTCGACGTACAGTAAAATTGATTCTTTTTGACAGTGAGTTAATAGATTCATTTGAAGTAGATTTAAATAATATTCATGAAGCAAAACAATTATTAGATAGAAAAAAACCAGGTGGATTGACTATGATTGGGGATAGACTTATTGAAGTTCATGAAGAAATACAAAGATCTGGAGCTTCTGATGTTGAAATTTATCTTTTCAGCGATTTAAAAGAAAATGTAGTGGGTAAAGTTTCTTTTGAGGATGCAATTAGAACGATCAATGATAGTTTAACAGAAGGCGTGTTGAAAAATATTGATTGGACACTTTGTGCATATACCTGGAAAAATAACAAAGCGAATGAATTGAAACAAAAATTGCCTTTACCCAATACCACAACTCGTGAAATCTCAGAAGATAAACCGCGTATTTTTTTTGAAAGACCTGATAATTTTTTTATGGATGTACAGGAAAGAAATGAAAAAATTATTAATATCAATGAAGGTATTACTCGGATAGCTGGTGTAATAGACACGCAAATTCTAGATAAATCTATTGCTTTAATTATAAGGGCTGAATGCCCTGAAATCAAAGAAGCAAAAGTACTTCTTGATGGGAAAGAAGCTTTGAAAATATCAAAAAAGGACTTAGATGAAAATGGTCAATTTATACTTGACACAAAGGTTAAATTTACAAATATTAATAAATGGTCATATCAAAAAGATATCTATTTTTGGGAAAGGAATCACAAGATAATCTTTATTCCTGAAGTCTATCCTGACAAATATAGCTCAGCAGATATTGCAGAACAACCAAAAAAACAAACTGCTGAAGTCAAGTTTATTTCAATTCCACAAATTCAAATCACCAATTACCCAGAAGGTAAAAAAATATATTTTGATAACATTATCGAAGGGGAACCAATGGCAGAAACATTTGAATTCAGATGGAACAGGGGTGCAGTTGGTAAGCAGTTAATCTGGGATTTACCAGCAAAGAATAAGGCTGTTGCTTATATGTCTACACCATCTGGAACAGAGATAGACCACCTTTTGCTAGGGGGCGCCTTTCGAAAAAGGCTGACGCTTAAAATCAATCATGCGAAAACCATAAAAGATCAAGAAGTTGTTTTTAAGTTGCAAAGTGGATCTCAAACAATTAAAATCCCATTTAATTTGATTACCAAAAAGCCGACAATTCATAGCGTTGTTGATCAAAATCATCTGGTTATCCCACCAACTAAAAAAGAAAATATTATAAATGATGTTATTCAGTTGGAAACGAATTCAACAAAAGGAAATAATTCATTTGAATTAAAAATATATGGTTGCCAGGGAGCAGGTTGTGATTCTTTAAAATTTTCACTTTTTGATCCGGAAAAACAAGTTATTTCGGCAGATCTTAATGAGCAGACAACAACCTTTAGCTTTGAAAAGTATAAAACGTTTGGTTTAAAAGTTCATTCAGATATTATTGGAAAAAAATCATTAAAGCTGAGAATCAGTTCCAATGATATGGATATTTTGATGAATAACCAACGTGGAAAAACTGTTAACACTGATTTTACAATAGACGTTGCAACACCAGAGATAAGCTGGCAAATGAAAACAAATGATGGAAAAATTAGCCTGGGTACCTATAATAATCCAATTTCATTTACAACCAGAGGAGAACCATTTCAATTAAGTTCAGCAGGTTTTAATATTAGAGCTGATCTAAATACAAAAAGCAATATTGTGTCATATTATTCATTGCAATTACTACCTGAATCAGAAAATCAGATCGTTAATAAAGTTGTTTTTGAACATAACGATAAAGATCAATCTTATGTTGTTGATTTTCTAAACAATCCCAATCTAATTTTTTATATAGATTCTTCTAAAAAAGGGATGTTTTGGACTGTTCATGGAAAAGGTATTATTAAATTTCAATTAAAGTCAGAAAATGATGTTGTTTCAGCGACTTTACCGGTAATTTATTATAAAGTGAAACTAAAACCATAGTTTTCGAATAGTTATTTGTTTTAAATGAATACTCTACAAAATAACTTTATTATCATTTTTATTGTTGTAAAGAGCATCATTCTAATATCGACTGAACACTTGTGCTTTGCAAATCAGAGCTCAAATGATATTCGAGTCTACAAGTATAAGCATTTTTTTAACGAGTGGGATCTTCCTTATGAAAAAAGCAACAATAATACATGGAGAATTAAGTTTAATATAATTCCAGCAGATAGTAATAAAAAAGACTGGAAAGACATAACGAATGAAAATGAACCAACAATAAGGTGTTTTCGGCTAAACTGTCCAAACAAAGATGAAAGCTTTAGAACAGAACCAATTCTTTATTATTTTAAAAACAAATCATGCGAAAAAATAATTGTGAAAGCAGGCTCTAATGAATCCAGGGAGCTTTTTGGTCCGATATTAAGTAGTAATAACAGTTATTTTCAAGTTAGAGCTTATAACATTAGAGATGATTCCATTAATCGCATTCAAATTTTTGTAGACGACAACTCAAATACTGAAAAAATAATTAATATCATTCGTGATAGACACATAAAACCAAATATTTACAAAATAGATAATAGAATGAATCTTAATGATTATCATTTACCATTTCTTGACATTAATAACATTCTTTTTGTTAGCAAAGAACCACTTGAAATACAAAGTCCTTCTTTTTGGTCATCATGTTTTACAAAGGAATATCTAAAAAAAATTGTGAATGGTATTACAGTCAATGAACTTGAAACAATATCAAAGCCAAATTTACAAAAAGCCATCAGTGATAATAATATAGATGCACTGCAGACAGACCGAAAGCTCAAGGATTCCCCAACTACTTTTCGTTATTGCTTTATTATGAAAAAAGGATTTATTACTGAAAAAAGAAAAGATGATTTTTATATTAACATCAATCATCTTTTCCAGCAATATGATCTACCGCCCGCCAAAATCAAATTAACATGTAATTTCCAAAAAGTTCCAGATCCTCCTCCCCTAGAAACCGGTAAAAGGCCATGCCATATTCTGTTTTTACCCAGAGAAGTATCAAAGAATTCTAAGGGCAAAATTATGCAATTACTGAATAATATTTCATTTGATGTTCAAAATTTATATGAGGACAGTATATTTTACCAATATGATGGAGAAAAAACTAAATTTTATGAGTGTACTACAAAAGGTTACTGTGAGGAACGTTCTCTTACATGGAAAGAGATAGAGGATATCTCTAATATTCCTATACAATATACGATAAAAGTACAAGATAAAATAAAGAAAACGATTGAGAAAATAAAAGGAACAAAAAATCAATCCACAACCAAACTTTTTAAGGAAAAAAAGAATTTTCCTGTACAATATACGATAAAGGTACAAGATAAAATAAAGAAAACGATTGAAAACGTAAAAGAAACTACAAACGAATCCACAACCAGACATTTATATGAATTTCATGACATTTGCGAGAGTTTAATTGACTTTGACAATATAAAGTTAGAGCGTAAAATTAATATTGTTTTAGTTTTAAATATAAAAGGGCTGAGTAACAACGATGATAAAAATCCATTTGATTTAATAGCAAGTGAAGCGAACAATTATTTAAATATTTGGATGATTAACCTCGCCGAGAGTTCCAGAAAGTTCTATACATATAATAATACTCATACAAAAGTTTTTAGTCATGATTACCATCAAAAAATATCTAAGATCCAAAAAAGATTTACAATAGGACAAGAATTAGATAAATCGCAAAAAACTTTTTTGAAAGCTTTGATTTACAACCTTTTCACCCTGAATAAAATGAATGAGGAAGATTATGTTTTGTCTTTTGTTTTACCCAGTATTATAAAATGGGAAATAAAACCATCTTTATCAATAATTTGTAAAGATAAAGGGGTTACACTGAAAACATTTGACTTAAAAAAAGATGAGCACTTTTCTATAATAGAGAATTTAAACGACGATAGCAATAACAAAGAAACAAGATGTTTAATCCCAAAGGAAAATATTTTAAAAATTTCTCTACAAAAACTGTCAAAGAATCAAATTTTTTTTGAATCTATAAACAAAACCTTTAAATATACAACCAAACCATCAATTACCTTTCAAACCACTTTTGATTTTAATAATAAAGATAATTCTTTTTCAATAGAACACCAGAAAATGATGACTGATTACCAGGTATTTAATGGTTTTAAAATAGAAATTGATTTGAGTAATACAGGCTGCCGATATTGGCTCAATCGTCCTGAATTTTATCAAAAATACTTATGTATATTATTAGGGATACTTATATCATTCCACATTATTATTTGGAAAATATTTGGAAAATTTGCCCCTGAAATAACAGGAAATGAAAAAAATGAAGAAAATGGACTCATTAAATCCAAAATACTTAAAATTTACCATAAACAGCATTATATATTAGATATTCTTCCTTATTATTTGAATTATAAGTTGAAAATAATAGAAATTAATACAGAAGGGGAAGTTCGCAAAAAAGAGAAATGCTATGACTTTTGGACACGAAAATCAATAGAAAGCATTGAAGATAAAGGATACAAAATATCTTGGGTTCGGTCTAAGAATAATGAGAAAGCAAAATCGGTTATAAATCGGAAGATACAATTGAGCTTAAAAAAATTAATTAAAAATAACAGTTACTTAAAACTAATAATTGAGAGTATCTGTTTTTATTTAAAAAAACCTTTCTTTGGTCAAGAACTCAACAACTTTTGGAGAGTGATATGTAAAATGATGATCATTTTTACGACTCTTGCTCTGATTAGTGGTTGGGCACGAAGCTATTTTCAAAATGATATAGCCGGTATTGTTATCATTTTACTTGCATTATTTTCATATTTTGTCGTCCGAATAACTTTTCAAATAAGACTAAATAAAATAAATCCAAGCGCGTTTTTACAATTTAACATTTTTGAACAATTATTTATCGCGCTTTTAGGCAATATGATATGGTATTTGGGTTTAATCCTTTACACAAATTAATGGAGTTTTTATAAATGATTGTCTGCCCTAAATGCAAACATGAAAATTATATCCCAGGAACACGATATTGTACAAAATGTGGGGTTAAACTGAAAAAGCAGAACAAATCAATTCCACAAAATGATCAATTGGAGAGATTTATATCAGTACCATTTGATTTTAATTCTCAAACCATCAGCGATAATCTTTTTTATGGTTATGAAGTCAACAACTGTCCTTTATTTGTTTCTCACTCTGGTAAATGGCTATGGTATGTTAGAGGTCAATCTTATCCAATGGAGATTGAAGACGCGCCTGAAAATTCTCGAAACAGGGTAATAGGAATTATACATAATGATAAAACGTCCCCTTTTGTACTCATTGCTTTGCGAAAATTAGTGTTTGTATATAATTCTTTTACGAACAGTTATATGAATGTCTGGGTGTCTACTTCAGATGATCAGGAATGTACCCGAATGCCGGTAATGATAAAAATACATGAACATAGTAAAACAGATTATCAATACAGAATTCTCTTAATCTTAAATAATAAAAATGATGATCTTAAAAAGAATAAGCTGGTTCTAAAAACATATGATCTTGTTCGTGAAAAACGTTTCACAACGAATGATCCCTATGAGTGGTGTATTACCGAAGAAAAAATCATTCGTGAATTTCCCTTACATGGCATCAAACTGATTCTTGATCCCATTTATTACGAACAACATTATTATATTTTTATGATTGCAAGATTTACCCAAAAAAAATTAAATAAACAAATGCTTAGTGGAAAATTGTGTCAATTGAATGAAAATTTTAAATTTGCCAAAAATATCGATGTAAAATTGTCTGAAAAAAAACTAAAATCCACTATTGCTTTTTATCAATTAAATTATAATAATAATAAAATTATTTTTTGGGCAGATGTTGACAATAATCCTCAGTTATGGTCTCTATCGTTAACAGAGATGAGAGTCAGTTCCTATATGTCAGATAATGAAAAAAATACCATAGACAAAACCTCACCATTATGCAGTGTGCTTTGTGATGGCAGGTATTGCTTAACTTTTAGTGATCATGAAGATCGTCTGTATGTAAAGAGTTCACATAGAAGTACTATACCTCAAACAGTTGCCCAATTACCTCTGGAAAATGCTTTCATACCTGTATCATATGGTAATACTATTTTTGCTGTGGATAATACGAAAAGAAACATTATAAAATATACTTTTGAAAAACAATCCCTTAATGAAAAAGAGATTGTTGATAAATCGGTTGAAAAGCTATCCACCATTTGTTCAAATCCGGTTCACGCGAATGACCGGATCTTTTTTTTAAGAGGTTTACATTCTTCAGGTAAAAATTCTTTAAGATTGGAGTGTGTTTCATGAAAAATTATTTATTGCGTTATCTACCTTCTTTATTAAGTTTTTTTTTGATAGATAGCGCGCTATCAGATGCTTTTGCAGCACAAATGAATTTGCCGGGTGATTTTAGCCCGGCAATCGCGATAGCTTCATTTGTGTTTGGCGTCATATTCGCCTTACTCGTGGGATGGCTTTTATGGAGATCACGAGAATCTCAATTTGAAAAAGCTGTTGCAATTAATGAATTAAGCCCGGAAACAGCACAAAGACGATATTGCGGACAGGCATCAAAAACAATGGTCTTTGTTGTCTCAACATTTTGTTTTATTGGTATTTTTTTCATGTCCTATATCATTCTTGGGGCATAGCGCTCTATAAAACGACTGTTGGCTTTAATTATATTATACACAGACATGCCCATATAATTTAAAATGGGTGTTGTTTCGTTTAGCAACAACAATGAGTTCTGATTCTACCGATAGTTAGGATTGCTTTTATCGTTGTTGCAAAAGAATCAGGAGAGTGTAAAATGGCAATTCCTATTCGTAAAACATTATTTGTTGGCTTGGGTGGCTTTGGAAAGGCTACATTAAGAGTTATTCGACGACGATTTTATGAGCAGTTTGGGTTTTATCAAATTCCAGCAATAGAATATCTGGTGCTGGATACAGATAATGACCCTAAAGCAATGGGGTATAATAGTACAAGAGACTCTATAGACAGACAGGTTGCTTTTGAAATATCTGGAAGAGATAACATTGGTGAGTTTATCGATTTGTCCTGTAAACGTACTGCATTGGATAGAATATATAAAGGTAGTGTCAAACCAGAGCTTAGAAATGCCTTATCGTGGTTTGATGGCCGACTAAGAGAAATGGGAACCAATGTACTGGAAAATGGTGCCAGTATGGTACGTTCTTTTGGTAAGTTGGGCTTTTTACTGACTTTGTTTGATTCTAACCGAACCATGTCGGAAACCATCCAAAGAAAATTAAAACGCCTTCACAATCTTACCAGGCATGATAAAATATGGGAAGATGTTCGACATAAATTTACATTGGATGATAATTACACAAAAATCGATATCTTTGTTTTTTGCTCAACATCAGGTGGAACTGGCAGTGGAATTTTTTTAGATATGGCATATTATCTTTTAGGTCTTTTTCAAAATCGAAAAATTGACCCAACCGCTGAAAAAGGTAATATGACCTTATATGCTTTTCTGCCCCATATTATTTTAAATGATCAAAGAACACAAGCGACCTTTAAACCCCCTCAAGTGTTGTCTACAAATGGTGTTACCCCTCAAATACTAGTAAAATCAGGGACTTATGCAGCGCTGACTGAGCTGGAACGTTATCAGCTTTCAAGATCAGGCACTTTCAGCTTTGATGGGGGCTGGCAGGGGACTGATTTTTTTATTCCAGACTGGGCACCCTATAAAAATCCACGTAGTCCCAAGAAACAACCCAATACTGACTATGTTGGAAAAAATCCTTTTGATTGGGTTTTCTTGATTGGAGATCGTTCCACATCCGGTCACCCTTTAAAGGGAGCTGAAGATGCAATTGAAATGGCGGCTGATAAAATGTTTCTTTTCTTAATTGAAAAAGAACAGGGAAAACTGGTTGAAACTTACCAGGCCAATCGCCCCATGTTTTCAATGCCCATTCATCAAAAAGATGAGGATGGTAACTATCTGAGGGAATATGCCAAAACGTATGGCGGATTTGGTTTATCAAAAATATATATTGGCGAGCCTTTAATTCACCGATGGGCGGGTTACTATCTGGCGGAAAAATTTTTGAGCGGCTTGCTCAATACCAGTGACAAATTAGAAACGCAGGTACATGCAAAAGCAATTGATATTATGAAAGAATTCACCTGGAACAGTGAAAAAATGTTTTATGAACTGGCTGACAATATGTTGACTGAAATTAAAAATGCTTTTTTAAATCTGAATACAAAGAATGAATTTCTTGATCTGGTGAAAATGGGAACTTTTCCCAAAACAGAAAAAGCTTGCTATGGTAAAGTGAATGAACTGGATGATATTGGTGAACGCATGATAAAGAAGATAAAAGATAAAAATCAACTGAACCAGTTTGAAAAAATCATTGAAGACTGGCTCATTGAGAATGGAATAACGCCAACAATACAATTACTGAATGCCATTGAAAAAATCATACAAAATGAAAATAAAATTGTTGTAAGCAACAGTATCGAAAAAATTACACGTGTTGAACAATTTTCTGAACCTTGTTGGCGCTGGATTCTTTCACACAGTCAGCAATTAAGCTGGATGGGCCCCAGTAATCAACCCAAAGAAATAGGAGATAAATACCCTTATCAATCGCTCTTAACAGTCATTGATCACTACAATGAAGCCCTTGATTTACCCGACAAACTAAAGAGAAGAATTATTCATACGCTTGAAAAGCGTTTCTTTGATCGATTTATTCATAAAGATTGCTGTGAGTCCTGGAGAGCCAGTCTTCTACAAAAAACATCTGAACTTCAAAACTGTGTGGCAGACCTGGAAACTGGCTTTGTCTTGACATTTAAAAACGTTCTAAGAAAAATGAGTACGATTCAGAAAGAACTGCTGCAACTAATAGATGAAATGAAAAAATTGATCAGTGTGAAGCAAACGACTGCCTCCCACGGAACATTGGAACGTTCTATTCGCGATTTGTTATCCAGGGAACAAGGTGGTCATATGATTGGCATTACTCAGGAATTGATTGATTTATCTCAAGGACGAGATCCAAAGTCCAGAAACGTTTTTTGCGGTGAACAATATCAAAAACCGGAATCATTAAAAGAGCCCAATCCCAAATCCAGTTTTATGGCAGAAACATTTAAAGAGGGCTTTGGAACCTATCAAAAAGAAGGTGTGTTTTCTCCAATCAATCGACTATGGGATATTGTCAATATCCCGACACTTGATGTGGGGACCAAGCAATGGATTAATATTTTGGTTGATCGAAACGCTACTGCCCTTAAAGTTAAGCCCACATTAAAAGATTATTATGATAGTCTGAAAAATAATAAAACAACTCAATTTAGTGAAGACATTACGCATTGTATTGAAACCTGTGCATCATATTTAAGATATGAATCAAAAAGTTATGGTGATTCCATTGAAACCAATTCTAACCGGTTGGTATTTGCTCCCAATAATATCTTGAAAGATGTAAAAGATGCTATTCATAAAGACAATCAAAGCATTGAAGTGAATCAATATGGCGGCGACGATCTAATATTTCTTACCATTGAAGATGGCGTTGTGATGCCAATGCTAGAAATGATGGAAGATTATCAGGAAGCGTATAAAGATTTTGATTGGCCAAAAGCTGTCTGGACCCGAGGTGGCAATCCTCAGGAAATCTTTTCGGCAATGGAGGACACTGAAGTTGAGTCAGAGATCTATTTGGGCGTCATACTTGGCAATATATGGTTTGATAAAACAGTTCGTTCCTACAAGATGGTCTTGGAAAGAGTCGGACTTGAAGGCGCCGATCAGAATGCGCCTCTGGGATCTTCCATTCGCGAATTAAAAGAATTCTTTTATGGTCCAAAATCGGAAAACTATATTCATCCTTTTAATCGATTAACCGATGCCAATGAAAAATCCATGAGCGATATTTTTGTTTTAAGAAAGCTTGAACCTCTACTTCAATATTATGAAAAATTCTATTTTAAAGAAGCAAAAGAGGATAGTGAAAACAGACAGCCACCTCATTATCAATTAATTAATGACTACCGAAAACTAAGAGAAACAAGGCTCAGGGAAACACTGACAGATAATCAATTTAAAGCCATTAACAATGAAGCGTCAATTCTTAACAGGTGGTTGCATGCTTTTTGTGAAATCGTTCCCATTATGGAAACCGCTGACTTACAAAATCCTAATCGAGACTGGCTGCCTGTTTTAATGAAAGAATTCAGTCCTAAAGTGTCTCGTGAAACCTTAATCTGGCATAATCGAACTTTTTCTCCTGCAAAAGAACAGAAACACTCAGAAGTCAAACCCTATATGGAATATGTGATGGATGCCAATTTGGGTGATAATGCCAGGGCAAGCGAAATTCATCCATGGGATGAAAAAAATCCTGAAAAAATTCCACCTGAAATTTTTGAGCTTGCATGGAAAAAAGATTCTAATGATTTACCTCTTGAAGCCAATGAAGATTCAGATGATGGTCCAGCTATTGATTTATCTGATGAGGAATCCTGATGCAAAAAGGTCTAAAAGAATTAATAACAGAGGATTTGCCCACCTGCCTCAATTGCTGCGTGGGGTTTCCTTTGGATAAAAATGACTGCTATTGTGGCTTTTGCGGTCAAAAAACAAAGGCGCTCAGTGTCGAAGTCACACCGCTTGTTCCTATATACATAGATCAACAAGGGCCGGTCAAAGTTACTTTAAAAATTAAGAATATTGGTTTGACGCCCTGCTCGATCAATACTGAAAGCTTTGTTGTAAATTGTCAGTAGAAAGAGATTAAAATGACTGATACAAATCATTCACAAAAATATTATTTCAACGACTCATATACCCGGTTTCAGGTTTTAGGTCCTGAAAAAAAGAACAAACAGGTGATTATTGTAAAGGCAGTAGATCAACAAAGCAATGATGAAACATATTTAGTGACCGATCTGTATTATCCATATTCCATGTATCCCAAAGCCTCAGATGATATTTATATCGATTTTATAGATCAGTTGCTTTTGGTTGATTCAATCCTTGTTCAGAAACCTATTGACCATGAAATAATAAACAACGATGATCATATTCGTGTCCATGTACTGTTACCCTACATAGAGCAATCTCTTCATGATGTTATGGAACTTCACTTGTCATCTGAATCAATCTCCAATAAAATATTGGATGGCCCAACCTTAAAGAATTATATGCTCCAAATTGCAAATGCTCTAGCAGATTTACACGATAACGCACTGATCCATGGCAACCTAAAACCAAATAATATTCGCCTTGATTCACATCATCAAATCATACTCACTGATCCCGAAATAATGGAATTTTCCAACAAACATGGCTTCAAAAATACTGATCCTGAAACAATCAAAACTCTGTTATGGGGGGCACCTGAACAATTGAACGCACAAGAAACCAGAATTGATCCGCGAACAGACATATGGGCCATTGGGGTGTTGTTATTTCAATTGATGCAAGGCGAACATCCTTTTATTGGCAGCACACCTGAAGAAATTTTGATTAACGTTGCATCAGAATATGATAACTCCAGACAATTGAATAACGTACCCAAAGATTTGGAAATGCTGGTTGAGAATTGTCTTTATAAAGATCCAAACAAACGCTTTCGTTCAATTCATGCATTTATCAAACAGTTAAATCAATGTTCTTTTGAAAAAAAATGTAAAAGAGGCCATGTTAACCCATATAATGCTGTTCGCTGCCAAATGTGCTCACTGTATCTGGATCAAGACAGTCAAGAGCAGGAAAATCTTAAATTTGAGAATATTGAATTGCCAAAAGTTGCTTATGAAATTCCTGTGCATAAAGACTACAACCTGGTAGTTGATATTTATCCTTCTCAGGGAGCTGGTTCAGGTGGGGCTGAAAAAAATATCCATATCACGTTTCCTCAATTAGCAGAGCCTGTTGTTATTCCTCTATTACCTGCACCAATATTTTCAATTCATCCTCAATCTTTTGTCGTCAGCCGAAAAGAAGACTCTCATTTACAAACATTAAGGTGCGAACTGATTTTAAAAGAAGGAGAAGCCATTGTCGAAAAGGTTCAGATCTCATTGGAAGAAAAAACTGATGCAATTACAACCACAAATATTCCATCCAATAAAAAATGGCTGTCTTCATCAAGCAAGGGAAAACCGCATAAACTGGAACTCTTTTTTTCACTGGATTTGGATCGTATTGAAATCGAAAGAATATATCATGTTCAGGTAGAAGTAGACGTAAAAAATAGAAACAAACCTGTTTTCATTGATTCTTATGCAGACCATATCAATGACGAAATGACATTGAAAATTGCAAATCCGCCACGTTTATATGTCCATATTAAAAATAATCATGTGATAAAAATTCAAAAAGGAAGTTCATTAAGGAAAAGTTTAAAAATGAGTAACCAGGGCGGTGGACAAATTAAACTTATTAGCCTCAATGCCACATTTCCAAAAACTTTTGAGAATCACCATAATATGGATATCAAAGACATTATTTATTTTGAAGAAATTGAATCGCTATATCCATTCGACAACCAAGATCAACCTGTTGAAATTTTATATGATATTGACACAAAATTTATTCCTGCTGAAATTGATCAACTACCAATTGTTATAAATTTTAACTATGAATCAATTAAAGAGAGCCAATCAAAAGAGGAAATCAAGCATATTACAATCATTTTTAGTTTCTTTGATAGAAAAATTGGTGAATTATTGGCGATTGATTTTGGCACAACAAACAGCTACTGGGCCTGTTATACCAAAAATAAAAACACAGAATATTTCCAAGATACCATTGATTATATTAATCAGTCAGAACCAATAAACAATGAAGGATTTATACCTAGCTTTATCCATTATGAATATCAAGACGATAATCAGCGCTATAGAATAGGAAAGACGGCAGAAGCTTTTTTTCTGAGTGGTAAACGAAATGTTTTTCAATCTTTTAAATTGGATATAGGAAAAGAAGAGTTTTATCAGATTATTTCAGATGGAAAGTTGATTGATAAAGAAGTTGAAATGATTGCTGCTGACTTTATACGCGAACTTATTGCAAATGCTTGCAATTGCACAAAATTTAATTTCGATCAATTTATTTTTACACATCCCAGCCGAATGTCTTTACGTAGCTTTCAGAAATATATTGATATTATAGAAAAACAATTAAATATAGATAATTACGAATTAATTGATGAAGCAACGGCTGCAGCATTTGATTACATTAAAAAAAATATTGGTGAGTACTACCTTCTTATCTATGATTTTGGCGGTGGTACCATTGATATTACATTTTTGTATGTCAATAATTATGGTGAAGATGTACTTATTGAGTATATTGAAACAGATGGGTTGCCCAATTATGGGGGGAACAATATTACAGATATTGTCAAGGAAATGATTATTGATAAGATTAAAGAAAATCACGATATACTTTTACCTTCCGGGGAGTCGGATGAATGGGGTCCAGATGACGATGCTGCATATATAAATAATCAAATTTTATGGGCAGTTGCAGATGATATCAAAAAAAATCTTTATTCAATGAAAACAGAAACGCGGTTTGTCAATTATAAGTACTATGATGCAATGCAAATAAAAGAATCAAAAATCGCAGTTTCTACAGATAATTTTAAGGTTGATCAACTCAATGAAATAATAAGATCTTCATTAGAAGACAGTTTACATATAATTCTTCGAATGATGGAAAGAGTTACAGAAAAAGAAAAAAAATTACCTATTAAAATTGTTTTATCAGGTGGCTCATCGACAATTCCATTTCTTGTGGATTTATTTGAATATTTTAAAGATAAATATGATTTTGATTATGATCATCTTGAACATTCTCCTGATCCCAAAGGTTGCGTGGCAACTGGTGCATTGAATTGTTATGAGTTTTTAGGAAGCAAGTTAATTCTTGAAGATAGAAAAGTCAACTGGTCTCGTTTTGGTGTACGTGTACTTTCGTTGATGGATGGTGCAACCTTTGTTGAATATATTCCACAGGGTAAAAAATTGTGTCCTGTTGATCGCGACATTGAACAAGAGCAATTAAGTAATTATGCTGTTTGTGAAAAAGACTACACATTTTTCTTTTTAAAAAATAATAAATTGAAAGCCCCAATAGACATCTATGAACATTTTGGCAGAGATAATGAAATGATAGGCAATAAGTATGCATTGGTTGGTCGATATATGATCAATAAACCAGAGAATATAGAAAGTAATGAAGTGCATGGCTTATTACGTCTGGAAATAAAAAATAATTACCAGTTAAGTGTTAAGGCGTTGATCAAAGGAAAGTATATTGATGCTGAAGAAATGTAATACGTTCAATAGTTGTACTGTTTTCGATTTTACTGATAATGATTTACGTATTGGTTTGTTCAGGCAAAAAGATTTTATACAGATAAAACGCATTCCTTTTGATTTGATGTTGCAAAAAGAAGATATAAAAAATACTAAAACAATTTCTTTTACCAACAGAAAACAAGGTAATGATCCCATTGAGTTAAGTGACTTTCACCAATTGCTGAGTTTAATGATTGCGAACACTGATATTATTAAAGAATTATGGAAGATTTTTTTTAAGCAACATGAAAAAGCAATACATTCTCTCATACAAAAGGTCATCGTTTTTGTTATGCCTATGATTTACGAACCTGAGATAAAAAATTGTATTGTAAATGCTTTTCAGGTAATTTTTGGAAACAAACTTTGTATTCATAATTATTCTGAGGCAATTCCAACGTTCTTTTTAGGTCTTATCAAGAATGGTCCAAAAAACCTTGAAAATCTAATGACAATTTCTGTACCCAAAGAAAAAAACAAGTCAACAGTTTTTTCATATAGCTTGAAAAAAGAAAATGAAAAAGCAAGGGTTCAATTTTTAGGGTGGCAGAATAAAAACATGCTAGACATAAAGAATAACACAGAAAATGGTAATATTTTAGAAGGTGTTAAATGGTTGTTCCTGTTTTCCAATTACAAATATCTCTCTGAAATTCACTTTTCAGATATACAAATGTATA
>Ga0272440_1002100_pt1 | contig 15775 bp, 12 predicted proteins | sample SSMMMBAug17_FD_192440 | JGI IMG/M metagenome (GOLD analysis project Ga0272440, IMG submission 192440) | Marine sediment archaeal communities from Little Sippewissett salt marsh, Falmouth, MA, United States - SSM-MMB-Aug17 | ecosystem: Environmental > Aquatic > Marine > Wetlands > Sediment ... | reverse complement strand
TTAAAGGAGATATCATGTCTATTCAAGAACAATTAATTAAAGAACTTGGTCAATTAACAGTTTTAGACAACCAACAAAATTCTATAACTTTAGCATCATTATGGAAAAATCAAAAAACAGTTTTGATTTTTGTACGTCATTTTGGATGACTGATTTGTCGTCGCCAGGTGGCAGACATCCAAGAAAATTTTGACAGTTTTAATAATATAAATGTAAGGGTTGTTGTTATTGGTAATGGCCAGCCTAATTTTATTGATGGATTTAGAAATGATACAGGCTATAAAGGTGATCTTTTTACAGACCCATCTTTAAAAACCTATGAACTGCTAAATTTTAAAAAAAGTGTAGGTTCTTTATTAGGACTTAAAACATTTAAATCAGCTTTAGATGCACTGAAAAGCGGATATTTACAAAAAGGAATACAAGGTAATGCTTTTCAGCAAGGTGGTGTTGTAGTTATTCATCCTGTTGATAAACCAGTATATTTTTATATTAGTGAAAAAGCTGGAGATCATGCACCTTTGGATGAAATAATTAATGCATGTAAATAAAAATATATTCAAAACAATAATATTTTAATACAAGTCACTATATTTTTATATTAGTGAAAAGGGTGCAGTCGGATTAGAACGACGAAAAATATAACATATTGAAAATTAATGTTTTTTATTTTGTTTAATTATTTTACACTTAATTATTAAAACCAAATAAAATAATATAGTTATCCATTTTCGTCGTTCTAATCCGACTGCACCCTAGTGAAAAAGCTGGAGATCATTCATCAGGGGCATTCTAAAAAAGGGGGGGCATATTTCTTAGCCCTGAAAGGGAGCAATATACCAGCCCAGGGCAACGCCCAATGCTGTTGAATTAAGAATTGGAGTCCCAAATCTTTAGATTTGGGCGTGAAATAATTACAACATAAACAAGTATATTTTTATATATATTAGTGAAAAAGCTTTAGATCATGCACCTTTGGATGAAATAATTAATGCATATAAATAAAAATATATTCAAAACAATAATATTTTAACACAAATTTTATTTTTCATGTTATCTTATAGTTTTCATGTTATCTTATAGTTTTTATATCAATAGCAAAAATTTGAAAATTTTATTAAGGATTAAAAATGGATGATTTTTTATTCAATGTAAACAATGGTATAGGAAATATGATAATAAACAGACCTGAAAAAAGAAATGCTCTTAATGATAAAGTGCTTAATGGTATTTGCGATGCTATTAATAAGGCAAATAATGATCCAAATATTCGCTTACTAACTTTAACTGGAGCAGGGGAAAAAGCATTTAGTTCTGGAGGTGATATTGGTGGATTGCAGTCATTTGAAGATTTTGGGCCTGCAGGAAGTTATTTTGCAAGATCATTATACAGCAATACATTAATTGCAATGTCAGGTTCTATGGTTCCTATTATTGGAATTGCAAATGGTTATGTATTAGCTGGTGCTCTTGGAATTTTTCTTTCATGTGATATTACAGTTGCTGTTGAAACAGCAAAATTTGGCCTGCCTGAAATAAATATTGGCATGTACCCAATGATGGTAATGTCAGTATTATTTAAAAATATAGGAAGAAAAAAAGCAATGGAGCTTCTTTTACTTGGTGAAAAAATCTCTGCTCAGGATGCTCTTTCATATGGAATTTTAAATAAAGTATTTCCTGTCAAATCATTTAATGAAGATGTTTCTGATTATATTACAAAATTTGCTCAAAAGCCTGGAATTGTTACAAGACTTGGCAAAACAGCTTTTAATGCTATTGAGGGTATTGATAAAAAATCCATTGAAATACTCCAGCTTAGCTTAGGCAATGTAATGCAAACTCAGGATTTTAATGAGGGAATTATGGCATTTTTAGAAAAAAGACAGGCTAAATGGAATCATAAATAAGGAGGTAAAATTGAATAATAAAAAGGTTATTGTAACATGTGCACTTACAGGTGTTTTAACAGATCCTGTTAAGTTTAACGTTCCTGTTACACCTGATGAAATGGCAAATGCAGCTTTACAGGCACACAATGCAGGAGCATCAATTGTTCACTGCCATTTCAGGCATCAAAAAGAAGGTTTCAAACATCTGCCTACTTGGGAAATTGAAACTGTAAGAGCAATAATAGATGCAATTAAAGATAAAGTTCCTGATATAATAATTAATATGAGTACAGGGGTTATGGGAGATGACATATCAGGCCCTCTTGAATGCCTTAAGACTTTTAAACCATGTATGGCTGCTTGTAATGCCGGCTCATTAAATTATTTAAAAGTCAGGAAGGATGGCTCATGGGCATGGCCTCCATTATTATTTGATAATCCTGTTCAAAAAATAAAAAAATTTTTAGATATTATGCTTGAAAATAATATTGTACCCGAATTTGAATGCTTTGATGTCGGAATTGTAAGAAGTGTGAATCTTTTTAAATTAAATAATATGTTTAAAGGCAATCCTCATGTGTCTTTTGTAATGGGTGTTGAAAGCGGTATGCCTGCCAGATCCGATTTAATACCTATTTTAATAGATGAACTTCCCAAAAATTCTCATTGGCAAACAATTATTACAGGCTCAGCATATAAAAAACATTGGGATGTTCATAAAACCAGTATTGAATTAGGTGGAGATGTTAGAACTGGTTTAGAAGATACTTTTTATTTACCAAATGGAGATAAAGCAGATAATAATGGACAGTTAGTTGAAGCGTTGGTTTCTATTGTCAGAGAATATGGCAAAGAAGTTGCAACTACATTTGAAGCAAGAGAAATTTTAGGTATTAGTAAAATATAGGCTTATAGTTCATTTTAGTTTTTTTATAATTTGACATGAATAAAGATGGGTGCAACACAAAAAAGTTGCACTTAATGTAATTAAATTTAATTATTTTAGTGTATTTCTTAGCCCTGAAAGGGCGTAACATACCAGCTCAGGGTATAAAACATTACAATGATTTGAGACCTGAAAGGGTGACACATAAAGATCAATAATAAAAAATTGTTCCTTTAATTTTAAGACATAGATATCGATAATGTAACTATTAGAAAATATTGCATTTATCAAATGACATTTTTGCTTTAATAATTTATATTGATTTAGTTCAACGTACAAATAATTGTATTAATTCATTTTTTTTAACTACTTGATATTGCAAATAACAATTTTAAATATATGAAATTACAATACAAAATTAATCAAAGAATTGATTATTCGCTGTCGAAATCAGCGTTAAGATGATATTAAAATCAAATAATACAAACAAATTATAAGGAGAAAATAATGGAGCAAAGAATCTGGCATAAGGTTTATTCTCAAGGAGTACCTGTTAATATTGATTATAATGAAATCACAATGCCTCAAGCACTTGAAAACAGTGTAAAAAATTACCCTGATAATATTGCATTAGATATGATGGGAAAACAAATTTCATATAAATATTTAAATGAATTAGTAGATAGATTTGCAAAAGGGCTTTCTGAATTAGGGATTGATAAAGGAGATAAAGTTGCAATTATTCTTCCTAACATTCCCCAGATTGTTATTTCATGTTATGCTGCTTTTAAATTAGGCGCGGTTGTAGTTATGAATAATCCCTTATACACTGAAAGAGAATTAGAAAATCAACTTAATGATTCAGATTCAAAAATTGCAATTTGCCTTGATCTTATTGTTCCAAAATTGCTTGCAATTAAAAATAAAACTAAAATTGATTTAATAATTTCATGTCATATAAACGACTTTTTGCCATTTCCTAAAAAACAATTGTTTCCTTTTGTTAAAAGAGATTTATATAGAAATACTGTAAAAGATAAGGGCGTTATTGAATTTTTAAACATTATTAAGCAATATGTCCCTAACCCGCCTAAAATTAATGTCATGATTGATGATCTTTGCGCACTTTTATATACCGGAGGAACAACAGGTATATCAAAAGGAGTTATGTTAAGTCATAGAAATATAAGCTCAAATATTCAACAAATAGCTTCATGGATGATAGATATGAAAGATGGAGAGGATATTATTTTAGGTATTTTCCCATTTTTTCATTCAGCAGGATTTACCGCAATTATGTGTCATGGAATTTATAGAGCTTTTACAATACCTTTAATCCCAAGGCCGGAATCTGGAATAATTCTTGAGATGATTAGAAAACATAAACCCACATGGCTTCCATGTGTACCAACACTTTATGTTGGAATATTAGATCATCCAGACTTTGAAAAAACTGATTTTTCCTCAATTAAAGGATGTCTTTCAGGAGCTGCTCCACTTCCTGTAGAAACCCTTAGACAATGGCAAAAAAAAGTTGGTGCAACTATTGTTGAGGTATATGGACTTACAGAATCATCACCTATTGCACATGCAAACCCCTGGGACAATACAAAAGTTGGCAGCGTTGGAGTCCCTCTTCCAGATACTGACTGCCGAATAGTAGATGTTGAGACAGGAACAAAAACACTGGGAATTGGAGAATCTGGCGAGATTCTCATTAAAGGTCCTCAAATTATGCAAGGTTATTATAAAAGAAAAGAAGCTACCTATGAAGTTATTAAAGATGGATGGTTTTATACTGGTGATATTGGTTATATGGATGAAAATGGATATCTTTTTATTATTGATCGAAAAAAAGACATGATTATTGCCGGCGGCTATAATATTTATCCAAGAGATATTGATGAAGTTCTTTATGAACATCCAAAAATCCAGGAAGCTTGTGTTATTGGTATCCCAGATAAATATAGAGGTGAAACTGTTAAAGCCTATATTGTTGTAAAACATGGGCAGAAGCTTAATAAAGACGAGTTAACTGCATATTGTAAAGATAAACTGGCAGCATATAAAGTTCCAAAACAATTCGAATTTATCGAGGATTTACCTAAAAGTGCTGTTGGCAAGGTTCTTAGAAGAGAACTTAGAGATATAGAATTAAAAAAATAGGAATTTTTACCATATTTCTTATTTTTTACACATAGGTCTAAAAGTTTTGTGGTTTTTTATCTTATTGAATATAAAAGGAAATATTATTTATGTTTCGGAAAAACAAAATGGTTTACAACTAATTGATTATAATATATTAATTGTTAATTCCGATTCCGCCTAAAGGCGGAACTACATACATATAATCCTAATAATGAATTAAATAGCGCATACGTCTACAAGTGTTGTGGCTTTAACTAATTAATATTTAAGATAATCTTAAATATTAATTAGTTAAAACCACAACACTTGTAGACGTATGCGAAATGATTGAAGCCCTGAAAGGCCGAAACATAATTTTACAATACATGTATTACTTGAGTTTTTTATGTTACGCCCTTTCAGGGCTTAATATCTACTTAATATTTAACCCTGGGCTGGTATGTAACGCCCTTTCAGGGCTAAGAATTAGTTTCCTCAAAATTTGTTATAATTTACAATGTTTTCAATAAATTTAAAAAACACAATACTTTTAGACCTATTCGATTTTTTAAAATTATCTAATTAACTTGATATTATATTATTAATGTGTTAATTCATCTGAATATTTTTTGTTATCAAAAAAACACAATAAAAAGAAATAATTATATAATAAATTCTGATTAATGTACTAAGTTAATTATAATTTTTTTTATTAATAACTTTATAATTATGAAAGGAATTGAAAGTGAATGTTTTGCCATTAACACTTATTTTCTCAGCACCTATTAATATTCAAATTTTATATTTTGTCTGTTCTTTATTAATTGGAATTTTTGGAATTAATAGAAAAATGGGATTTTGGGGATATCTTTTCTGTTCAATAATTTTTTCACCTTTAATAGGATTAATGGTTCTTCTAGTTTCTGCTAAAAGTAGAGAAACCGCATAAATAAATCAAAAAATAAAAAGCAGTTTAGAGATATGATTTTTTTTTTGACACTGAATGACGCTGACAAGCACATACTGACACGTATCTTAAGTGTCAGTATGTGCTTGTTCGTTTCAAAAAAAAACTAAGCTTTATTTTTTCCAATCATGTAAAGTGTTAGTCCTTCTTTGTCAGTGTCAGTCCATACAAAAATACGAAAAAATCAAAGTTGAATTTAAATAAATAGACAAGAAATTTAGAGGTTTTTATGACAGACAAGAGCACAAAAAAAAATTTTTTAGAAAATGAAATCGAATCAGAGATTTCAAAAAAAGACATTGATAAGCTTATCAGAAATCATGTGATTGGTTCAATAGGAGTTGGGCTAATTCCTTTTCCATGGCTTGATTTTTTGGGTCTTACTGGTGTTCAAATCAATTTAGTTAGAAAACTTGCAAAAATTTATGATATACCATTTTTTCAAGATAAAGTTAAAAATTTAATATCTTCATTAGTAGGCAGTGCACTTCCTACCTCAATAGGTACTCCTTTTGCGAGTCTTGTTAAAACTATCCCAATAGCTGGCCAATCTTTAGGCATTATTACTATGCCAATACTATCTGGAGCTTCTACATATGCACTTGGTAAAGTCTTTGTCAGACATTTTGCTGCTGGTGGAACTTTCCTTACACTTGATCCGGATAAAGTAAAAGATTACTATTATGAAATGTTTAAAGAAGGTAAGCTTTTAGCTGTAAAGGTAAAAAAAAATGATTAATTCTACTTTGGCAGACTGCGATTTAACTACTTGAAATTACGAAAAATATTGATTTTATCTTATTTTATATATTTTAAATTAAATCAATATGTTATCTTTTTTATTTGCCAAAGTAGAATTAATTAATTAATTAAATTTTGTTTTATTTCATTTAGATAGAAATATTTGTATAATGTCCCTGATGAAAATTTTTTTAATTTTTTACAATAAATTCTTTTAATAAATATAATAATCCAACTTTTGGTTTTTCCAATTTTGATGGTATCGTAAAAAAGTCAAAAAATGACATTTTTATCTATGTAACAATTTGAAATTATTAATACCGAATTTTGAAAAATTGACTTTTTACGAGACCATCAATTTTCTAAAATTTAAGTCTGTGTCAGTCCGAAAATCAAATGTTAAACGATAATATATTTTTTTGGAGTTTTTGAAAGCAGTTTTTAATCTCTAAACATTCCCAAAAAACCTTTTTTTCTTTTTAAAGGTACAAGCTTTTGAATAATACTTTTTTCAATGTTGTTTTGAATTAATAGTTCATGAAGTTCAAATGGCTTCTTGCTTTTGTTTTGTTGAATTAATTTTTTTGCATCTTTCATTTGTTTGCTTTTATGGTCAACTCTAACATCTTCATAAATATTTTGAACTTCTTGTGTCATTCTGCGAATTTTAATAATATCCGAAGCAATTTTAGATATTTGTGTAGTATTCTCCTTTTCATTTTCCATTAATAATTTTTTTTCTTCATTCAACTGCAATGATATCTCTTTGCTTCTTTCAATAAAAACACGTGCTTCATTAATTTGCATAAGTTTTAAATGTATTCGTGCAATTAACAAAGCAATATTTACTTCATCTATAGGCGTTTCAATTTCTACAGATTTTATAAGTGATGTATAATAATAATTTACCGCATTTTTTAAAGCAAGTTCTTCATTTTCCGGAACAGAAGGCCAGTCATTCTTAATTTCATTTATAAGGCTTTTAATATCTCTTTCGTATAAAGATCTGAACTTATCATTGTTTAAAATATCGTGAAAAAGCCATGCCAGCCTTAATGAATATTTACCTAATATTATAGATTCCTTATTAACTATTTTATCAAAAAGCAGCAAATTATATATTGCAAGCAAATGTAGTTTTAATGCCTGAAAAAAATCAGGGTCATCTTTATTAATTCCTGTACTTAGTTTATTTATAACATTTTTGAATTTTGTATTTTTATTATAAGTATCAATAATTTTTTTCTTAAATGTTTCTTTTTCAATATTAATTACCTTATTTGGATTTTCATACAATGAATAACTGGAAGCAAAGTGGCATTTATCACAATACCAGATATAATATAATACTGGAAAATATCCTTCAAGACCTTCTCCTTTTCTTAAAATTTTTAGCGGTCTTAAGTCTATATCTCTACCCTGTTCCACAAATAAATGAGTCTTGAGCCTGTAATGAGTTTCATAACCTCCACAAACAGGACAAACAACATTTTTTCTTATTATTGGATCACTCATGAATTTTTCTCCAAAATTTTATTATTATGTGTTTGGAGTCCCAAATCTTTAAATTGGAAGTCAAAGATAAACAACGACTTGAAAAATAAATGACTCCCAAATTTAAAGATCAGGTATTCCACTACTAACCTTTAAAATTTTTTCCCTAAACTTGATGGTCTCGTAAAAAGTCAATTTTTCAAAAGTCGATATTAATAATTTCAAATTGTTACACAGAAAGAAATCTCATTTTTTGACTTATTACGAGACCATCAAACTTGTAAATACGCCCAAGTGTAAGTCTGTGCTTGTCAGTGTAAGTCCATATGAAATTAGACGTGTAAGTCAGTATTTGTCCATGTCAGTCCATATGAAATTCGAAAAACCAAAGTTGGCTCTTTGATGATTAACAACTGAAATGTCAGTAATAAAAAAAATGAATTTGGTTTCTTATTTGCCAAGAGGCTGAAGTCAAGCACTTCATAAAGGCTAAACTATCAGTAATGAGAAAAAGTAATTAGAAAATATGAATTGGTTTTTAAAGAAATAGATTAGAAAAAATCATTATTAAAAATATCTAACTATAAACACTATTATATTGTTGAATCAGATACTGCCTTATTTAAAAAAACAAATAAAATTTTTAAGTATCAAAAATTACAAAATTTTTGAATTATATAAGCAACAATTATGCCAATAATTAAATTGAATATTATGCTTTTTAAAAAATTTTATTTTCATATCAATCATCCATAATTCATACAATCCATTATATTTTTTCAAATATTTTTAAATGAATATCAATTTCCAATAGATCGTTGATTTCGACAGCAAATCATTAGTTTTTTGATTAATTTTGTATTTTAAATTCAAATAATTAAAATTATCATTTGTGATATCAAATAGTTAAAATAAGGTAAGTAAATACAATTATTTGTGCTTTGAGATAATTCAATACAAATTATAAATGCTAAAATGTTGGTCGACAAATACAATATTTTCAAATAGTTAAGTTGTAGAAATCAACGATAGATTTTTCAATTTGAATCTTAAAAAAACAACAACTGAATTTTTTATTAGTCATAAAATTTTGAGATATTAATAAAAATAAATTTTTTTTAAAAAAAATGTTAGATTTTCATTTTTTTTGTGTCTATAAAAACAATTAACATATTAAAAATACTATTAATACCTACAACTTTTTTTGTGATACAATGATTTTAAGTATAAATAATAAAAAAGGTCTGACTCTATTAGAATTGATGATTGTTATTTCAATTATTTCAATAGTTTTAGGTTATGGTTATTCGGCATTAAGTAAATTTCAATCTATTTACAATTTAAAAGCAGCTTCAAGATTGATTTATTCTGATATGCAATATGCAAGGGTAAAAGCAGTCAAATATAATTGTCAATATAGAATGGTTTTTGATAAAAATAAAATGTTTTATACAAATGGAATATATGAAATTCAGAAGGGTACTTCAAATAAAAATTCAAAATATAGAATAGAAAATCAAGACACAACTTTTATTGTAAGAGATTTTTCAAATTTTAAAGGCGTATATATTAGTAAAGCAACTAATAATCCAATTTTTAATACAAATGGGACTATTTCATCATGTGCTTCTATAATATTAGCAAATAATAACAATAATGAGATAAAAATATCAACATCAGTGGCAGGTAGAATAAAGATTAGATAAAGGAATTTATATTTTTAAATTATTTAAAGATTGATGTTCTCGTAAAAAGTCAAAAAATGAGATTTTTATCTTTGTAACAATCTAAAATTATTAATATCAATTTTTGTAAAATTGACTTTTTACGAGACCATCAAAGATTAAATAAATAATTTTGGTTCTAATTGATTTTGTGGTGGGTGTAGTCATGTTTAGTATGACATAAATTCTTTGACTGGAGTCCCAAATCTTTAGATTTGGGCGTCAAAAAATTACAAATTGAAAAGATAACTGATGCCCAAATCTAAATAATTGGGACTCCAGTCAAAGAATTTATGCTGTCCTAGAATTACTGCCCCACAAAATCCATTAGAATCAGAAACAATTTTTCTATGAATGATTCATTTGTAATGGATAATATAAAAGCTTTTACACTTGCTGAATTATTAATATATATCACTTTGGCTGGTATTGTTTCAACCGGCTTATTTGAAACTTTTTTAACAACAATTAATTTATATAATAGAAATGATCAAACTGTTGGTACATTTCAAGAAATTAGATCTGCACTATTATTAATGGCAAGTGAAATACGAATGGCTGGATGTGATCCTACAGGTACTGGTAATTTTGGTTTTATTAATGAGCAAGATTTATCAGGTAAAGATAGATTTGATACTGATGAAGATTCACTTAATTTTACTTTAGATAATAATTATCCATATGACGGCCTTGCAAATGATCCAAATGAAAAAATTAACTATTATCTTTACCCTTCAAATGGAAATTTTAAAAAATTAGGAAGAAAAACAGGATATCTTGGAAATCCTCAACCAATAGCTGAAAATATTACCTTTTTAAAATTTACATACTTTAATAAAAATAATCAAGATATTACACAAAATTTAGATTTAAAAAATATTAACTTAATTAAAATTGAAATAAAAGCAGAGTCACAAAAAATTGATCCTTTATTAAAAAGAAGAAGAAAGTTTATTTTAACTACATATGTTAGGATTAGAAATGTATCAAATTAATCAATTATCAATCTTTTCTAAAAATCAAGGAATATCAATAATTGAAGTTCTTGTTACGATATTAATAATTTCAGCAGGAATTTTAGCCCTTGCTCATCTTCAATCAACTTCTATTTATGCTAATTATCAGGCGCAAAAAAAACAAAATGCTATGTTTATTGCTAATGAACATATGGAAAAAGCAATCACAATCGCAATAAATAATGATATTGAATTTCAAAATAAAGTTATTAAAGCAAATATTGGAAATTTTTTTTATACAGTTTCAACGAGTATAATAAATGGTGAGATAAAAGGAACAAAAAAAATTATTGTTCAAGTAAAATGGGATAAATCATGTTTAGATTTAGATACAGTCGTTTCAATGGCAATGGCAATGGCAAAGATATAAGTTTTAATCAAAAAGGCTCTGTAATACTTTTAGCAATAATGATTCTTTCTATAATTAGTCTTTTGGGTATTTCTTCACATCATACAAGCTTTACTGATATAATTATTATAAATAATCAACTAAAGGAACAAAAATCTTTTTATAATGCCCAATCAGTTGCTGCTGTAGGCATGGAAAGCTTTATGAACCTTGAACCTGATTTATTAAAAACTGAACTTATCAAGTTAAAAAAAAAAGAACAAAATAATATTGATTATTTACATTTAGAACAAAATATCGACATTTTAAATATTAGCGCCTCATCAAATTGGCTCAACCCAACTTCAACCAATATTTTAAACAAAGGATCTTATCTTATCGTTCATATTGAAAATAATTCAAATGCTTTAAATTATGGATCAATGATTATGACAAAAACTACAAATAATTTTTTAAAGCCATATTATTTCATTATATTTGCAAGATCTGTGTTTAAAGGAAGTGAGTCAATAGTTGAAATGGGCTTTTCAAAAATACTACCTGATTTAGAATTATAATAGTTAAAACTTTGTGCTTGTCTATGCCTGCCCCTGTTTGACTGTGTTTGTCTGTGCATGTTCGTGAATGCCCGTGTTTGTGCGTGTTTGTCCGTGTTTGTATCCAAAAAAAAATAATTTTTACTTACTTACTCGAGAGTCGTAAATTTTATTCGTTAAAATATCCAATAATTTCAGCAAAATTATTTTTTTGGAGATAATTTTTTATAATTTTTTGGCACAAAAGTTGGCACGCTATGCTAAAAAATGATCAAAAAATTATCGTTATGCTGAAATTATTAGAAATTCTTGTCTCCAAAATTTACGACTCTTGAGTTACTTATAACAAATGCATAAAAAAACATTATATTATATATTAACATTCAACCTAATAATTTTATTATTAAATACCAATGTTATCTATTGTATGGAAATTTCAGATACCCCTTTAGAAACAATAGTATTTACACCTCCAGGTATATTATTTTTTCTAATTGATGATTCATCAAGTATGAATAAAAGCATATTAACTGATGATAAGTATGGTGATTATTTTATTAAAGAAACAGGTCAGTGGTTTGGCTATATATTAGATAACAAAGATAATATTTATGGAAAAGAGCATAGTATTTTATCAAGTTATCCAGAATCGTGGAAATTAAGATTTTGGCAGTTTAATAAATTGTATTACAATCCAAATGTTAATTACGAACCATGGCCGGATATTAATAAAATATTTAAAGATAATAATTCAGAAAATGCTGATTTAGATATGCCAAGATCAAGTCCGGTAAATGATTTTAGAGTAAATATTAATAATACATTTTCACAACTTTTAAATCATGAAATTCCCATTTCTCATTATTTTACATATCAAGATACAAACAAAAATGGAATTTTTGATGAAGGAGAAAATGTATTTATGGTTGAAATGGTGAAAACTGAAAGCTCTGGAAATATCAATTATTATTTCTTTGATAATAAAAATAATTTTGAAGAATTAGAGCAAGGTGAGTTAATAAAGTTAAGTGAGGACAGCTTGCCAGAAATTTTTAGAAATAATGATAATACCCCGAAAACATATGATCAAGAAAAACAAAATTTTGCTAATTGGTTTTCATATTACAGAAGAAGAGAATATTGTGCAAAAGCAGCTATAGCCCTTGCAATTAAAAATTTATCTAATTTAAAAATTGGAATAAGTACTATTAATAATAAAATAATTCAAAAACCCGTCCCTGTTAATACAACTGATATTTCAGGAAATTTTTTTGATGAATCAGCTAATATTTTATATAAATTATACAATATTAGCTCAAATGGCCAGAGCTCACTAAAAATGGCTCTTAATTACATTGGAGAATATTTTGATATGAACCTGCAAACTGTTGAAAGCCATTTATACGATTATGAATCAAGTGCCTGTCAGAAACATTTTATAATAATTGTTACAGATGGTTATTATAGCGGAGAGGGACAAATAACAGGAAATTCAGATGGTGATAACAATACAATATTCGATGGCACGCCATATGGAGATTTATTTTCAAATACAATTGCTGATATTGCTATGAAATATTATGAAACAGACCTGGCACCAATGATTCCAAATTTATTACCTGTAAGTCAAAACAATGAGGCACAGCATCAGCATATAATAACTTCAGCAATAAGCTTTGGTTTAAAGGGAAATTTAGAAACTAATCAAATAATAAATTGTCCTCCATCATGTCCAATCTGGCAAAAACCTGATTATACTGATTTATCAACTATTGATGATTTAATTCATGCAACAATAAATGGAAGAGGTATGTATTTTCAGGCTCAAAATCCGAAAGAATTGATTGATGGATTAAAAAAAATTACTCAAAATATTAGCAATGAATCAATCTATACGTATGAAGCAACAACAAATGGGGCTTTTGTTAGACATTCAACATTCCTTTTTCAAACAAGTTTTAATACTTCTAATTGGACAGGCGATTTACTTGCATATAAAATAGATAATAATGATTCATATTCACTTAATGAGCCGGCATGGTCTGCCAGTCAAACATTAAATAAAATGGATTGGAAAAGCGAAAGAAAAATTATTTCATTTAATAATTCAAAGGGAATTCCATTTAATAATGAATATTTTGATGAACTAATGCTTTCTAAAGAACTTATAAATTATATAAGGGGTGATTTATCAAATGAAAAAATAAATGGCATGATTGTTAGAAAAAGGGATAGTATTCTAGGTGATATTATACACTCAAGCCCTTTATTTTATAATAATATTATATATATTGGTGCAAATGATGGAATGTTGCACGCATTTAATGCCCAAAATGGAAAAGAATTATTTTCATATATCCCGGGAGAATTGCTTTCAAATCTCGAATATTTGACAAATAAAAACTATAATCACAAATATTATGTTGATGGACTCATATATATTACAAAGATTGATGATATCCAATTTTTAATTGGCGGGTTAGGAAAAGGGGGCAGATCGTATTACTGCCTTGATATTTCAAATATTAGTGTTTCAAAAGAAATCTATGAAAATGAATTAGCAAAAGAAAATGTAAAATGGGAATATCAAGGAATTAATGATCAATATATGGGCTATAGTTATAGCAAAGCCTATATTGTAAAATCAAATTACAATTTAAAAAAAGTTGCAATTTTTGGAAATGGCTATAACAGCCCAAGTCAAATATCAGTATTATATATTTTAGATGCACTTACTGGAAAAAAATTTATAAATTTGAATGGTAAACTTGTACCCGGCATTTTCACTGATGTAAATATAAAAAATAATGGGCTTTCAAGCCCTGCATTAATTGATATTGATAATAATCAAACAGTTGATTATGTATATGCAGGCGATTTGCAAGGCAATATTTGGAAATTTGATTTAAGAAACTCAAATCCTGAAGATTGGAAAGTTGCTTATAATGAATATTCTGACTATACAGGAAAGCCAAAACCAATTTTTAGAGCAATTAAAGAAAATAATATCAGTCAACCTGTTACTACAAGACCTGAAGTTATAAAACATTGTTTAAAAAACAGATATGGTTATATTATAATTTTTTCAACAGGAAAATATTTAGAAAATCAAGATTTAATAGACAAATCAGTTCAAAGCATTTATGGCGTTTGGGATTGGTCTGATCAGTTTGATGATATTTCAACAATAGATATAAACGAAGGCGCTGTAAAATATCTTGGCAATTTTAATAAAAATTCTTTGAAAATAATAAGTTCTGAAAATATTAATTATAACATAGGTCTTCTAAAACAGAATTTAAGTTTCTCTCCAGACAAACAAAAAATAATTTCAAACAATAAAATTTATTGGTATCCAGAAAAAAAAGGTAGTTTATCCCATGTGGGATGGTATATTGATTTTAATATTGATAAAGGTGAGAAAGTAATTAACGATCCAATTGTAATTGGCAATGGAAATCTAATTATAACTTCATTTACTCCTCATATGTCCTATTGTAAATCAGGCGGATATTCATATATTTATTCGATTTCTGCCTGTGATGGTCATGACATATCAAAACATATATTTGAAACTAATGAGGATGAAAAAGAAAATATCCCAATAGGAGTTAAAATTGATGGTATTGTTAAATTATCTACTATAATTCCTGAATCTGGAAAAATGAACTTATTATTTCAATCTTCACTATCTGAAATAATATCAATTTCGATAAATCCATTAAATGATATCTCAAATCAATTAATTAAAGGTAAATTTTTATACTGGAAAGAAATATTTTAAGGTGATTTCCGAAAAAGAATTTACCAACAAATTGATGGTCTCGTAAAAAGTCAAAAAATGAGATTTTTATCTGTGTAACAATTAGAAATTATTAATACCGATTTTTTAAAAATGACTTTTTACGAGTCCATTATATAATTGTTATCAAAACATTCGAATTTTTGCCTTGGACAAATTCCCATAAGTACTCAAATAAAAGTATAGATATATTTTGAAATGCATACCTTTATTTTTCTAAATTCCGAGGACAAATTCCCCC
>Ga0272440_1002099_pt1 | contig 15778 bp, 10 predicted proteins | sample SSMMMBAug17_FD_192440 | JGI IMG/M metagenome (GOLD analysis project Ga0272440, IMG submission 192440) | Marine sediment archaeal communities from Little Sippewissett salt marsh, Falmouth, MA, United States - SSM-MMB-Aug17 | ecosystem: Environmental > Aquatic > Marine > Wetlands > Sediment ... | reverse complement strand
AATGAGGCAAAAGCTATTGAACAGATGACAACTTCCCTCACCAATGTTGCAAAATTTACTTCTAATGCAAAATATATTTCTCAAAATGCCCACGCAAAATCATCAGAAGTAAATGAGCGTATTAAAACACTTGTAATGATTTCAGAACAAATTGAGCTAATTATAGCTGTAATTGATGAAATCGCTGATAGAACAGATTTACTTGCATTAAATGCTGCAATTGAAGCTGAGGGAGCTGGTGCGGCTGGAAAAGGTTTTGCTGTTGTTGCAAAAGAAGTTCAAAAATTAGCCAGGCAATCTTCTGAAGCAACAACAGAAATTACAAAAGAAATTTCTGTTATGCAAAAAAGTGTTCAGGAAACTCTTATGGTTATTGAATCTATAAACTCTTTAATCAATGATATAAATACTATAAATCATGATATTTCAGCCGCTGTTGAACAGCAGAAGATGACTGCAATTGAAATATCGGAAACTGTAAATCATACTGCTAAAAAAGTAATGCATGTTGCAAAGAATTCCCAAGATACCAGCGAGCTTATGGATCAAATGAATTATTTTGCTAATAATAATGAGGAAATAGCTGAAAAAACAAAATCAGCATCAGACCAACTATCTAATATTGCCAGTTCATTATTTGATATTGTTTGCAAGTTTTAAGTTATGAAAAAAAAGTACTACTCTCTTAAATCAAAACTTATGATGGTTTGTATTTCTCTTAGTGTACTACCAGTTCTCACTGTTGGGATATTTAGTATTATTAAGTTAAATTCATTTACAAAGGAAGTTATTTCAGAAAGTTATAAAGGCTTAGAGGAGCAGGCTTATGCCATAATGAAATCTGGATTGAACAATGATTTTGAAAAAATTAATAATATTATCATTCATATGAATAAAACAACTCAAAGACTGGCATCATCATCAAATATTGAGATGTATTTAAATGCAGAAAAATATGTCATATCAAAAACCAGGCAGGAATTAACTAATCTTGCTAAAAATATTAACAGTATTTGCAATGTACAATATAAGCTGCTTTTGGAAAAGAAAAAATCAGGAGTTGATTATATTGATTATATGACTCAAACATTGACTCGTCCATACATTCAAGCATCCGAAGTTATGAGATGGAATGTAATCAATCAATATACTTTTGAAAAAAAGAGTGTTGACCTCCCTACTATGTACTTTGGTACTGAAGTTATAAGAAAAATCAAACAATTTTATGAATATTCGCCAATTGTGGATGATGTAAGAGATCTAACTGGTGTTAATTGTACTATATTTCAAAAAATGAATGAACAGGGCGATATGCTACGCATTGCAAGTAATGTTAAAAATCCTGATGGAAATCGTGATATAGAAACATTTATGCCAGCTATTTTACCTGATGGTAGGAAGAATCCTATAATTAGTTCTATTTTAAAAAAGAAGGATTATTCAGGCTTAACTAAAGAAGGCAATGAAGAATACTTTTCTATTTATAAACCATTTTATAATGATTCAGGACAAATACTAGGAATACTATTTGTTGGAATTCCAGTTAAAAATGAAACCCTTTACAATTCAATCTTAGATAATAAAATAAACAAATCAATATATCCATTTATTATTAATGGAAAAGGCAATGTTGTTTTATATCCAAAAAAAGAAGTAATGAATAAACATATAAATAATGACTTAAATCTTAGTAATATCAATAAAGTCTTAATAAATGCTAAGGCAAATAATGTTAGTTATCACACCTATATATTAAAAAATAGAAAAAAATTTATGGCTTATATTTATTTTGAACCAAGAGATTGGATCATTTGTGTTGTCTCAAATATTGATGATATCATTTCTGAATATATCCATGAAAAACAAAATATTTTAAAAGAAGAACTCAAATCTATCTATCTATCTAATGTAACCAATATAAAAGACATTGATTACTTCATGCTCAATCAAATCAGATTAATAAATACTGATGGTAAAGAGTTGATAAAAATGGTTCATGGAAAATTTTTAGATAAACTTAATTCAACAAACAATAAAGATTGGTTTAAAAAAGCCTTTTCTCAAAATAAAGGTACAGTTTTTAATACTGGAGTAGAGTTAGCTGAAAATACTAGTTTATTGGAAATGAGGATGATATCACCTGTTTATTCAAATAATGAACTTTTATGTTTTAGCGTTGTTAATTTTAATTGGAATATAATGAAAATACTTTTGTCTTTAAATGATTTCAAAAAGACAGGGATTATCTTAATTTTAAACGAAAAAGGTACTTTACTTACTATTTCTCACGAAGCACATTACTTTAAAGAAAATAAAACATTGCTGGATAATCGATATGGTGAATTATCAAATATTGTAAAAAACAGTATGTTAAAAGCAAAAACAGGTCAAGCCAGCTATGTTTTGGATGGTATAGAACATCTTATATATTATAAACCTTTTATGTGTGGGGATAAGCAATTTAGTATATGCGCTTCTGGACATAAAGAAGACTTTTTACAAAGAGCTAATAGTATTAAAATTAAATCTGAAAAAGGTTTTAATGAAATATTTCAAATTATTTATGTCGTGTTGAGTTTATGCATAATTATTTCATTTTTTATTGGTATTTTGGTTAGTAGAAGTATTTTAAAACCTTTGGAAAAAGTAGTTGTTTTTGCTCAAGATGTATCAAAAGGTAATTTGTATAAAACCTTAAAGACTAAGAATAAAGATGAAATTGGATATTTACTAACAGCCATTAATAAAATGGTTATTTCATTTAGCAAAATAGTATTTGATGTTAAGGCGCATGCAAATAACTTATTTGGAGCATCCGAAGAAATTGTTTCAGTAACAAACCTTCTTAATAACAATGCTAAAAATATGAATGAACAGGCCAATAACGTTACAACTACTTCAGTTCAAATGTCATCTGAAATTCATAGTATTTCTAATAGTGTTGAACTTATGAGTAATAATGCTTCAAATGTTACCTACACAACCGAAAAAATTTCCAAAAATATTAATAAGATGTCTTTATCTATTGAGAAAATGACTGAAACTTTAAATAAAGTGGGCGTTCAAGCTACAAAAGGTTCTGAAATATCAGAAAAAGCTGTTCAAATTGCTGAACAAACCAATGAAAAAATGATTTCTTTGAATCAGGCAACATCAGAAATTGGTATGGTTTCAAGAATGATAAAGCATGTTGCATACAAAACTAATATTATTGCTATGAATGCAGGTATTGAAGCTGCTTCAGCAGGTGAAGCAGGGAAAGGATTTACTGTAGTTGCTAAAACAATTAAAGATTTTGCAAAACAAACAAAACAATCTGCTGAAGATATAAGTATTAGAATTAGTGCTGTTCAATCAAGCACAGCAGATGCAATTACTTATATTGAAAGTGTTTTATATATTATTAAAGAGATTTACCATTTTGTTGAAACAATTTTAAAATCAATAAATTATGAAATTGCAAATGCAGATAAAATTGCATCACATGCTTCAGAAGTAGATAATCTGATTAAAAATATTGTTACATCCATGTCTGCATTAACAGATGGGGCTAATACAATATCTAAAAATATTAAGAAGATGGCTACAAATGCAGATGGTGTAACTGAGAGTATTAAAGATGTCAATGATAGGATTAGTATGGGCATGAATGAATTTCGCCATTTAAATTCAAAAGCACAGGAGTTGGACAATTTTGCTACTAATTTAAAAGATTTGGTGAGTGAGTTCAATTTAAATGAAAATAGAGACAACAGTGAGTTTTAATAACTTTAAATAAATATATCCAAATGTTTTGAAATGAAACCAGGAAAAAGTACAAAAAAAGGTTAATAATGAAAAAACTTCGAATTGCTCACAAGATTTGGTTAAGCATATGTATTTTGATGGTTGGATACTTTGTTTCAATGTTATTTGGCTATATTTTTGGAATAAAGACAGGAAATCGATTAAACGATATTTCCAACGATCTATTTCCAATTACTGTGGAAAGTCAAAAAGCACTTTCAATTTTTAACGAACAAATCAAGTTATATAAAGATGCTATCCTTACTGGAGATAAACAAATAATTGTTCAGGCAGATAAAAAATCAACAGAAATAATCACATGCTTAAATAATATTAATGAAAACACATGGCTTTTGCCAGAAAAGCAAATAGAAATGCAATACATAATTAATAAATATGAAAAGTTTAACAAAGATGCAAGCTATGTTTATTTAATGATGTGCGAAGATTCAGATGAAGACCAAAAAATTGATTCTGATTCAGCTTATATGAAAGCTTCCGAACTTGCATCAGAAACTGAAACTATACGTAATGAATTATTGAGACACTCTGAAAGCTTTGCCTCTGAATTACAGATGGAACTTCTAAAAATTAGTAAAAAAACAAAAAAGCATAGTATCTGGAATCTTGTTTTTTTTATAATAATAGCATTGATAACTTTTTCATTAACTGGCCTGATTATTTATAAATCAATCAATAAACCAATTAACTTTACGCTCTTAATGCTTAAGAATATTGCAAAAGGTGAAGGTGACTTGACTGCAAGAATGCCAATAAGCAGCAATGATGAAATTGGAGAAATGGCTGATTTATTTAATCAATTCATAGCTAAACTTCAGACAATGATCCAGGAAATCGCTCGTGATGCAAATCATGTAAATCAGTCATCAGCAAATCTAACTTCCCTTTCAAGCCAGGTTTCAATGGGCATGGCAGATATGAAAGAACAAAGTATTCATGTTGAAAAAAATACAAAGGAAATGTCTGAAAATGTTAAGCACATTGCAGAAGCATCGAATCATCTCAATAAAAATTTATCTAATATTTCTAAAACTTCAGGGAAGATAGCCAATAAACTAAACGTTGTATCAAAATCTGCTAATAATTTTACAAATGCAATTAAACATATATCTGAGAATTCTCAGGCAGGATATCAGGTTTCAATAAAGGCCAGCAAAATGGCAGAAGATGCAATGCTATCTATGAATTCGTTAGGTAATGCTGCTCATGAAATAGGAAAAGTATCAGGAGTAATTAAAAAAATTGCAGTTCAAACAAACCTGCTTGCTTTAAATGCTTCAATTGAAGCATCTGCTGCTCAGGAAGCAGGGCAGGGTTTTGCAGTAGTTGCTTCAAAAATTAAGCATTTTGCCATGCAAAGCTCTCGTTCTGCTGAAGATATTGCTCGTAGAATTTCAGACGTTCAAAACAAAACAGATCGTGCCATTGAAGCTATAAACAATGTTTCGAGTATCATTGCAAAACTCAACGAATCTAATACTCAAATTATGAAAGCAGTTGAAAATCAGAGAAAGTCATCAAATGATATTGCTGAAAATATTTCAGATATTAAAAATGGTGCCAGTAGTATAGCAGATTCCATTGCCAGTACTTCAGGAGATATTAATAAAATGAGCAAACAAGCATCTAAAACTGCAAATAGACTTGAAGCATTTGCCTCAATTATACAGTCAGTAAAAACAACAACAGATGAGACAAATGATAGCGTTACATTTGTTGAAAAATCTGCAGAAGATCTTTCTGGTATTGCAAATCGTTTACAATCTTTGGTTGTAAGGTTTCAAGTTTAAATAATTAGAGGTATGAGCCATCTTAGAAAAACTATCAAAAATAAGGAAATTTTTATGGTAAATCTTTTAATTAAAACAATTTTTTTAATGCTTTTTTTTGTGTTTGTAAACACGAATTATTACTCTATTGCGCAAGATATTTCAATTATAACGAATAGTAATGTTCAAGATAAGATTGATGCAAAAATGATTAAGCATATTTTTTTAGGAAAAAAAACACAATGGAATAACTATGAGCAAATTACTTTTTTTGTATGCAAATCAGATGATGTTTTTGATTTGTTTGTTAAGAAGTATATAGGCATTAGTAAGAAGCAGTTTAAAAATTATTGGAAAAGAAAAGTGTTTACAGGCAAAGGATCTATGCCAAAAACATTTAAACAAATTGAAAAAATAATAAAGAAAGTTGAGCAGACTAAAGGATCTATAGCATTTATTCCTAAAAATGATCATGAAATTGAAAGTATTCGAATTGTAAAAGTTCTTAATTAAACAGTTATTAATAGTGATTTAAAGAGGAGACTTAATATGAATTTAATTAAACCAGACTTTAAGCATTACATTATCTTTTTTGCAATTGTGCTCATTTTACCTTCATCTTCTTATAGTCAGAACATACAAATGGATATACATGGATTTATTTCTCAAGGATATCTTAAATCAGATTCTGGTGATTTTATGGCAAAAACAGAAGAAGGAACATTTGATTTTAATGAGTGTGGAATAAACTTTATAAGTAATATAAACAAAAAATTTCATTTGGGAATACAGTTTTTCTCAAGAGATTTTGGAGACTTTGATAACAATACAATCAATATTGATTGGGCTTATGGAGATTACAGGTATCGTGATTATTTGGGATTTCGTATTGGTCAGGTAAAAATTCCTTATGGTTTATACAATGAAATAAGAGATATAGACTTTTTAAGAACCTCTATTTTACTTCCAATAAGTATATATAAAGAATCGTGGCGAGATTCTCTTACTTCTATAAAAGGCTTTGGTTTTTATGGTGATATACCATTAAACAAGTTAGGTGATTTAAGTTATCAGTGTATTTATGGTCAACCTAAATTGCCTCCTGATGGAGGTATTAGTAATTTGGTAGAAAATTATGGAAACTTTGATGTAAAAGAAATTATTGCTGATGATCTATTTGCAGTACAAGTCACCTGGGATACATTTTTACAAGGCCTTTTATTAAGGACCACATTTGCTTCAACAACATTTGATGGCCTATATCAAAGTAATGACCTTTTTGCCTGGGGAGATATTCGTTTATCAATGGATATTCAGAATCAACTGCCTGGTCAACTTGAACCAATACTTATGTCTAAAATAAATGAAAAGTCTTTATCTAAAAGTCTTACAGATCAATATATCAAACTTTTAACTCCAGACTCAATGAAATCTCTCAATTCTTCATGGCCAAAGGAGTTTTCTGATGAATATGAATCAGTTACTTTTTTGCTTTATTCATTAAAATACCAAAATAATAATTTTACACTGGAATCTGAATATGAATTCTTAAGATTAAAATCTAGTAGAACTCTCTTAGAGAATAATCAGTTACTTCATAATGATGTACAAAATCATATTGGATTCTATGTAAATACTTCCTATCGATTTACAGATTGGTTGGAAATAGGATGTTATTACTCAGTAACGTATTACGATGAAGATGACAAATCAGGTGATTATTTTGCTTCACTAAATAATAGAGATTCTTTTAAATATCCTGTTTTGCTTAGATATAATGGTACTTCACAAGAAATTCAGCAAAGTTTTAAACAGTATGCAAATCAGGCATTTTCTAAAATTGCACCAGGTATACAGCTAACTGATGAAGATATTAAAAATATACAACTCATTCCAAATTATACTTTAGAAAATGTGAATTTTCATGATTATTGTGCATGGTTAAAAGATTTTGTTATTTCAGTTCGAATGGATATTAATGAAAATTGGATTGTTAAATTAGAAGGTCATTTTATGGATGGAATATATCTCATGGATTTTTCAGATAATTTGGGAAATACCTCCCCTAAACGATTTTTATTTGCAACTAAAGTAACATATAGTTTTTGAGAAGTATACCTGTAAGAAATTAAAAAAGATATGAAACTAAAACAAAAAATGCACTTTTCATATTTCACTGTTGCCTTTCTCATTGGTCTTGTTGTGTTGATTTCAATTATTCAGTTTGTTCTATTTGAAAATAGAGTGAATTATCTGGCGAAAGATGTAGCCAGCCAAATTAAAACTATTCAAGAAATTCGCACACAAATATTATCAATGAGAACCTCTGTAGAAAAATATATTTATTTGCAGAAACCACAAGACATTAATTCTGCTTCTGCAATTATTGGCCAAATTGATGAATTGATAAAGAATGAATGGGAAATCCTGTTAGTCCAAAATGGACAATTAAAAAAAAATATAGAAGAAAAATTTTTCACATATAAAGAAAAGCTTAATCATGTTTCAATAAGATTTAAAGCCATTGATTTTCAGAAACAACGCCTTAAAAATTTCTCAAAAGAAATTATGAAAAATTTTCAAAACGTCATGCTTTTAATTAAAGATAGACATGATAAATTTCTCACTTGCCTAAATTCAATGTCTAAATATGTTTATGCAAATACTAATATTCATTCGTTTTTTATTAATCATGATCATAAATTTTTGTCTATGTCTATAGAAAGTTTAAATAATATTATCAAAGACCTTGAGAATAATTATATAGAAGAATTTGAGGATCTTAAATACAATATTGAAGATTATCGGGATGATTTTGAAGGTATTTCTGATATTATTGTTGTTTTAGATACTGAAATTGATCAAACACTTTTTCAGTTAACTCCTCAAATTATCAATCATTCAGAAGAAATTGCTGAAAGCTGTTGGCTTGAAATTGAACATTCACGAAATATCATTGATAGAAATGCCAGACTTACTAAAAAATGTCAGTTAATTATAGGTCTTATAGCTATTAGCATTGTTTTATTCTTTGGCTTTTTATTTACAAGAAAATTTATCAAAGAAATTAATAAAATTGTGCTGTTTGCAAAAAAAATTGCAGATGGAGATTTATCAGAAACATTAAAAATCAAAAGCAAAGATGAGCTAGGACTTTTGCTATCATCAATAAACTCAATGGTAGTTAATTTCAAAGATCTTGCAATGGATGTTCAAACCAAAAGTAAAACCCTATATGAAAATTCTCAAAAAATGGATCGAATTTCAAACAGATTATCAGAGAGTTCTGAGCAAATGATAACTCGTACAAATCATGTAGCAAAGTCTTCTGATGTTATGAATTCTAATGTTAACCATATAGTAACCTCTATTGATGAAATTAAAACAAACGTTGTTGATGCATCAGATACAACTAAAGAAATTTCAGACCATAGCAATTATGTAACAGATGCTATTAAGAATTTTTTAAGCGAAATCCTTTCTATTAAGAAACATGCTCAAAAAGGAGACAAGATTGCAAATCAAGCAACTGATTTAGCTAAAGAATCAGAAATCAGGATGAATAATTTAAGTAAAGCTGCAAACGAAATAGGTTTTGTTACTAAAACTATAAAACGTTTATCTATTAAAACAAATTTAATTGCAATGAATGCAAATATTGAAGCAGCATCTGCAGGAGAATATGGAGCTGGCTTTGCTGTTGTTGCTAAATCTATACAGGAATTTTCTGGCCATATTAAAAAAGCTGCAATTGATATACATTCTCGAATATATGGGGTTCAGCAAAATACTTTAGAAGCTGTATCAACAATAACACAAATAATTGAAATTATTAATCTAATGAGTAAGTCAATTGATGTAATTACAAAATCTGTCAATAATCAATCAGATGAACTGAATATTATTGTTTCTAAAGTGACTTCAGTTAATCAGGGCACAGATGAAATAACAGAAAACATGAAAGACCTGGCAGTTTCCGCTCAATATGTATCAAACAATACAAATGAAGCTGCACAAAGTGTTTTTAGTGTGGATAAAAGTATACAGGAACTTATGATTGCTTTTGAAGCAATAAATACAGAAGCAAAAGAAGTACTCGATTCTTCTAATGAACTATCTGGAATTTCATCTGATCTATCACAACTTGTTATTAAATTTAAACTTTAGCGATATGGAAGGAGTTAATATGAAATTTGTTTATTTTATTCCAGTTAATAAAGTGATGAAAAAAAATCTACACTTTTTAATTTTTTTACTAGTAGTCTACCTTTTATTGATATTTAACATATCATCTTCTGACAGTCTTGATGGTGAAACTCTTTTTAAAAACAAATGTTTACAATGCCATAGAGAAGGTGGCGAGGCAATTGTTATAGCACCATCTATGAACGCTTCAAAACAATGGAAACGATTTTTTAAAAAAAAGAAGCATAACAGAAGATATAAAGATATTAGTGGTTTATTTGCATCTGATGAAATTGAAATGATTCAAGCTTATCTTATAGAGCATGCTGCTGATTCACCCAAGCCTCAGGCTTTTGGACTTAAATAACCAGTTTAAACTCTAAAGGAGAAAATCAAAATGAAACGAATGTGTATTTTGAAAATGAAAATTGCTTTTTATAGTATTTTAATATTCTATTGTATTTTAAATGTATATTGTTTTGCCCAAGATTTATCTATAAACCAGGTTGATCATACCATATCAATTCTTCAAAACAATGAGAAATCTATAACAACACAATCAATCTCAAAAGACTATTCTATTATAACCCTTTTAGATGAAATTTCTAATTTAAAATCAAAAATCAATACCTTATCAAATGAAATAACCAGTCTTAAAGATAATCGTATACCCTTAAATAAATTGGATGAATTTATAACGCGAAAGGAATTAGAATCCATTAATGATGAAGTTGATGAACTGTCAACCATTGCCAATGAAAACGAATTAAAATCGTGCCTGGATCGTCTTAATATTTATGCGGAATTAAGAACGCGATCAGACTGGTTTACATTTAAAGGCCATGTAAAAGATAATCCTTTTGATTTGAATTCAAACAAGGAATATACATATGAACGTGTTCATATGTTGACATCAAATCGACTTCGTTTAAATTTTGAATCAACCTCTTATGAAAATATAAAGTTTTATTCCAGGATGGGTATTTACTATTATTGGTTAACTCAAAGTATATTACCAAATACAAGCTATTATAATTTCAATTTAGAGCGTGAACCTTCAAATACTCTTTTAAAAGTTGAAAGAGCTTACGTTGATATATTTGTAGATACCTTTGATAAGCTCCCATTTGCAATATCCTTTGGAAGACTGCCAACTACTGATGGTCTTCCAACAGATCTTAGAGAAGATACACCCAGAAAATCAACCTTTCCCTCTATAGCATACGACATTCTTGCTGATGGTATTGGTTTATCTTTTAATCTATCAAAAATTTTTATGGATGATAGCTATATTCGCATGATGTATTGCAGATATAATATCTTAAACGAAAAAACTATTTATAGAAAAAATAAAAACAATCTCGAAAATGCAAATGTTTATACAGCACAGTTAGAAACAAATATTCCTGGAAAATGGGACAAAGCTTTATTTATGATTTATTTTTGTTGGATTAATAAAGCCAGTCCTTTAGATAATTATGGTCAGATTACGATTCCATCAGGCACACAACTATTTCCACCACCATTACCTCCAATCCAAAAAGATGCAATGTTTTACTTAAGGCCATTAGAAGAAATAAAAAATGATTCATATGGCAAATTCAATAAACTTACATTTTATTTGCAAATCAGAGATTTTTTGCATAGTGGATTTGATGGATTTTTATCATACAACACCTGTAGAACTTCGCCAAAAGGTAGCCCTAATTCTTATGGAACTTATCTGGCAAATATTGATGAAAATCTGGCTAATATGCTTGGAAATATTTCAGTACCAATTGTATCAACAGGTTTGCTTAGTGAAACCAATGATAAACCGCATAATGGATATGCAATACAATGTGGTTTAAGGTATACTTTTCCAATTAATTTTCGATTAAAGCCCAAAATAGGCATGGAATATATCAAAACTTCAAAAAATTGGACTGGTTTCACCCTTGCAAGCGAGGACCCATTACATAAGTTAGATATAAGAGGTGAAGCCATAGATTTGTATTATATTCAACCCCTCAATGCATCCATAACTTTTAGATTTGGTTTAACTGCTATAAACTATGATTATGATCAAGGCTTAGGTTTTTATATTAATACTCCTAAACCAGTTGATTGGAAAGTAAATAACTCTTATGTCCTGGTAGATGCAAAGTTTTAACAATTCAGAAAAGGAGTTTTCACAATGAATTTTATTTCAAACTTACGACTAAAATATAAATTCTTAATTGTTTTTTCAACAATTATTATCTTTACCATAACGACAAGTGGTTTGAGTATTTATTATTTTGTAAAGACCTTTATCATAAGTAAAATTATTGAAGAGGATTTGAGTCGAAATACAAATAACATTGTAAATATGGTTAAAACTAGTGCTGATATTTCTATCAAAACAAAGATTCAAGCTATTGCTGAAAAGAATTTATTAATTGTTGATATGCTATATAATAAATATCGAAGTGGTGAAATAACTGAAGAAGATGCAAAAAAGCGAGCGGCATCAATCCTGTTAACGCAAAAAATTGGAAAAACAGGATATGTATACTGTGTAGATAGTAATGGTTTTATAAAAATTCATCCAAAATCAGAGATTCAAGGAAATAACTATTTAAAATATCCTTTTATACAAAAACAAATAAAATTAAAAAATGGATTTCATGCCTATGAATGGAAACATAAGAATGAAGAAAAAAAACGTAAAAAATATTGCTATTTAAAATATTTCAAACCATGGGACTGGATTATTTCAGCATCATCATATTGTGATGAATTTTATGGGATAGTTAATGTTGAATCATTAAAAGAAACTATTTTAAAAATTAAATTTGGTGAAACAGGCTATCCATATATTCTTAATAGCAAGGGGACGGTTTTAATACACCCAGCAATTAAAACAGGTATAAATTTTTATAACAAAAAAGATGCAAGTGGTAATTTATTTATAAAACACATTTGTAAAACGAAGAATGGAAAGGTTCTGTATCCCTGGAAAAATCCAGGAGAAAAAAAGCTCAGGAAAAAAATTTCAATTTATAAATATATCCCAGAATATGATTGGATCGTTGCTTCTTCAGCATATATGGATGAAATATATAAACCAATGAACAAGCTTAGCTTAATGTTGTTTTTAATAGTCTTAATAACAATGATTATGTCTATTTTTGCAATAAATTTTATAACAAATCGTTTCATACAATCCATATTCAAAATAACAAATACAGCCAAAGCTCTTTCCAGGTATGATTTAACAGTAGAAATAGATGATAAAAAAAAGGATGAACTTGGCCTTCTTTCAAACGCAATTTTCAAAATAGTGATGCAATTTAGAAAAATAATTGTAGATGCAAAAAATAGTAGTAAAGAATTGTCTGAAACCTCAAAAATGTTATTAGATATATCATCCGATTTATCAAATAGCTACGATCAATCAACTATGCAAGGCGCTCAGATTACAACTGCTTCAGAACAAATAACATTTAATCTAAATTCAATTGCGTCTACATCTGAGGAAATGACTACAAATTTAGAGGATATTAATCAAAGAGTAGAAAAAATGTCCCAAAAAATTAATATTGTTGCAAGTTCTACTGAAGAAATGTCATTAACAATGAACAATGTACGAGATAATGCAGACCAGGGAGCAAGAATAGCCAAAGAAGCAATGCAGCAAGGTAAAGTTGTTAAAGATGCAATTACACAACTTAACGAATCAGCAAGTGAGATTGATGATGTCACTAATGTTATCAAACAAATCGCTGACAAAACTAATTTACTTGCGTTGAATGCATCAATAGAGGCTGCATCTGCTGGAAAAGCTGGAAAAGGTTTTGCTGTTGTTGCCAATTCAATCCAACAATTTGCAGATCAAAGTACAGAAGCTGCTGAAGATATAGCCATGCGAATATTTCAAGTTCAGGAAAAAACAACAGCTGCCATTAAAGCTATTTCAAAAATAACTGAAATTGTTGAAAAAATGAATCAATCCTCAGAATCAATCCTATCATCTGCTGATGAACAAAGCAATGCGACTGATAGTATTGCATCAGCAATTATAGATATTGATACCATTGCACAAGATAATGTTTTTGTTATGAATGAATTAGAAAAAGGTGCAAAAGATATTAATATCAGGCTATTGGAAACATCTGAAGGAGCATTACAAGTATATCAGAATATTCAAGATGTAAGTCAAGCCGCAGAACATAATAAGCAAACCATAAAAAAAATAAATGAATCAATTGATCATCTAAATACTATATCGCATAAATACCGAAGTTTGGTGGGAATGTTCAAAACCTGATTCAGATTTATTTTTTTTATCTACGATATTTTATATTGTTATTGTCTCATTTCAGGATTAATGTGATGGATAAAGCCGAGTTTGTAAAGGATCTGGCATTTGGCGCACCTGCTGGTTTTGTAGGTTATACAGGAAAGTTTTTTTGGTGATGATTGATGAAATTCAATACATGACTGACTGAATATATCTATTATGACGAGGAAATGACAATCAAAGCATATAACCTTCCAGGCGCTTTCCATGGCCTTGTTGAATTAAAATTCGCCCCCATGCTTGTTGCGGGCAGCTATATCGGTTGGATGACTCAGATGATTCGAAAAATATTTGTAGGCAGCCGCCTGAAACCTTTTTACATTTCTCCAAAACTGGACGATAATGAAATGGCAAGAGATGAAATCCTCGCACAATTAGGTTGGTCTGAAGAGCGTGATTCTGAACTGGAAGAAAAACTACTGGCACTTGAATATGGCGGATTGATCGAAGGCACAGTATCCAGTTACCATAATTAAATGGATTAAGAAAAATAATCTGGTCCGACCCCAAAATAAAAAAAAAGGGTTTACAAAATAAATGTAAACCCTTTTTTTAATCAGTGCCTGGGGCGAGAATCGAACTCGCACGAGGCATAGCCTCAAGGGATTTTAAGTCCCTTGCGTCTACCTATTCCGCCACCCAGGCATTGTTTAATGAAAAAAATTTAAATAAGCTATTTTTCTTAATTATGCAAGAAAAAAATTAATAAATTTAATTTTATTAAAAAAATTTATGCTTATCTTGAAAAATTCATTAAGATATGACAGTATTTAGGCTTTTTAATTATTTTTAACTAAGAAATCTTAAAGAGTAAAGGATTTTGCAATGGCAAAAAAGAAAATTACAAGAAAACAATTATTAAAAGAACCTGATGAATTTTTAGTTTTTTCAAGGCGTATGTTTAATTTCGCATTAAAAAATTTTCAATATGTCATCGGTGGTTTAGCGGGGATTATATTGCTTGCATTAATAATTATAGGTATTATTGCATGGGGGCAGTCCTCAGAAAAAAATGGTGCAATAAAACTTTCAGAAGCAAAAAAAATATTTATGAAAGCACTTGAAAAAGATCCTCAAAATATAGAAAAAGCATTTAAATCAGCAGAGTCTGCATTTGAAAATGTTTTGAATAATTATGATAGTACAGTAGCAGGTAAAATGGGGTCTATCTTCTACGCCAATCTTTGTTATGAGACAGGACGCTTTAATAAAGCAATTTTGCTTTACGAAAAAGCCTTAGAAGAATTTGAAGAAACATCTTCTATCTATCCTTTAATTCGCTATAATTTGAGCTATGCATATGTTTCAAACCAGGATTATGAAAAAGGCTTAAAAATTTTAGAAAAAGAAGCCTTTTCTCCAGAGGGCTTGCTTAAAGATGACTCTCTGTTTCTGTTAGCTATAGTATATGAAAAAATGGATAATCTTGAAAAGAGAAATCAAATTTTTGATATGATAAAAACTGGCAATGAAGAGGCCTTATTTTATGAAATTGTCAAGAATAGATTATCTGACTCTTAAAAATAAAAAAAAATCGAACCCGAAACTATATCGGGTTCGCCAAAAAAATAGATGGTAGGAGGAAAACATAATAAAGAAATTATGTCTTATTATGTATTCCAATTTTGCAAACGTGATGCCAAGAATAAACATAAAATTATAACCATTAATTTCAATATCTTGAAAAAGAACA
>Ga0272440_1002098_pt1 | contig 15795 bp, 11 predicted proteins | sample SSMMMBAug17_FD_192440 | JGI IMG/M metagenome (GOLD analysis project Ga0272440, IMG submission 192440) | Marine sediment archaeal communities from Little Sippewissett salt marsh, Falmouth, MA, United States - SSM-MMB-Aug17 | ecosystem: Environmental > Aquatic > Marine > Wetlands > Sediment ... | reverse complement strand
AGATGAATTAAAAGTGCCTCATTTCATCTTATTCATCTTCTTCAGTGTAATCCTGGTTCAAAAAAGAATAGCATTTACTCTTTCTGAAATGAGGAACTTATTATCAGAGATTTCCTTATGTATTTAAGAAAATGGAAAAATCGAAACCCATACAGGAATTATATTTCATGGTTCAGGAAGGCGATATTGAAAGTATTAAAAACTGGTGCCTCAGGATGCTGAAAAATAATGATAAAGTTTATCATGCATTTGCATCAATCATTTTTCAATTGGCCGGCAGGTTTCAAATTTCAAAAATTGAATCAATATTGTATCAAAATTTTTTCAAGAAATATCATGAACAGGGAATAAAATAATGTCATGCGCTAAAGAAACAAAAATTCTGATTGTCGAAGACAATATTGTCAATGTAACAATATTACTCGAACAATTAAATATATATGGTTACAAAACATTGATCGCAGAAAATGGTGATATTGGTATCAAGCGTGCAATTTTTGCACAGCCGGATTTAATTCTTTTAGATATTATGATGCCTGGAATCGATGGTTATGAAACCTGTCGTCAGTTAAAAATGAATCCCAAAACAAAAGATATTCCAGTTATCTTTGTGACTGCTTTGACAGCAACAAAATCAAGGGTAAAAGGATTTGAACATGGTGCGGTTGATTATATCACCAAACCTTTTCAGCAGGAGGAAGTTATTGCGCGCATTCAAACCCATTTGACCATTCAGGAACAGAAAAAAAAGCTCGAAGAACTGAATCGAACAAAAGATAAGTTTTTTTCGATTATTGCACATGATTTAAGAGGTGCATTTATGCCTCTGGTTGGTTCGGTGAGCATTCTGGAAAGAATTATCAAGCCTTATGATGATCAAAAACTTCATAGTTTTTTTGACAAAATGTCTGACTCAGTTAAAAACATCCATAAACTCCTGGAAAATCTATTATGTTGGGGACGAATTCAGCGTCATAAATTATCTGTTAATTTTCAATCGGTCGATTTGTACAAATTAATGGAATGGCTGACAGATTTGTATCAAGCACAGGCAAACCAAAAAAGTATTCGGATGTTTCATAGCATTCCAGAGGGGTTATTTGTCCAGGCAGATTCGGATATGATTGAAACTATTTTTCGGAATTTAATTACCAACGCAATCAAGTTTACATCGACTGGCGGAACGGTGACAATAAAAAACTCACAAGATAGCACTCATGTAATTATATCGGTAACTGACACTGGAATCGGTATTCCAGAAGATCGGATTTCAGGAATTTTTCAAACGGATATCAAGAATAAAACAAAAGGCACAGCAGGAGAAACCGGAACCGGTCTTGGTTTGATTCTGTGTCATGAGTTTGTTAACCTGAATAATGGAAAAATAATTGTTGAAAGTCAACTCAATAAAGGGACGACTTTTTCCGTGTACCTGCCAAAAGATATCAATTAGTTGTATTCACTATTGATCTAAGAATCAATCGGAACCTTGATTCGGCACATCGTCCCTTTTCCAGGTCTGGAAGAATAATGGATTTTTCCGCCATGTTCTTCAATAATTCCTTGAGAGACTGCCATGCCTAAGCCAGTTCCACCGCTGTCTCGTTTGGTTGTAAAAAATGGGTCAAATAATGTTTTCAATGCATGTTCCGAAATCCCAACACCTTGATCCGCTATCTCAACGACAGCGAAAGAAAGGGTATCGTCAAGATACGTATTGACTGATATTCGCTGACTCATGTCTGTCAGGGCTTCACACGCATTGATCAGCACATTGATCACGATCTGCTCCAATCGTTGAAAATTACCTTTGACCATCAATGCATTGGGATAGTACTGAAAGGTATAATCATGTGTCGATTTTTTGATTTTATTAATTACCAGATTTACCGAGGTTCTGACCACATCGTTGAGATCCACGTTCTGATTCAAGTCTGTCAAGTCCTGACGCGCATAATCTTTTAATTCGGTTACAATTTGTTTTATCCTTCTGGCACTGCCGATAATTTGTTCTATTAAATAAGGAATTCGTTTCTGATGTTTGTCCCAGGAAATACCACTTGATTCAAATATTTCTTGTACATTTTTATGCGTGTTCACTACCGAAAGTATCAAGTTCCATGATTTACCAAGCATTGGTGCGTTTAAAGAGATAACACCTGTGGGGTTGTTAATTTCATGCGCAACTCCTGAAACGAGTGTTCCTAAAGCAACCATTTTATCCGCTTGCATCAGTTGCTGTTGACGTTGTTTGGCATCATTTTCAGCCTTTCTTTTTTCTGTGATATCCATACCAACAAATACAATATGCAATGGATTTCCATCTTTATCGCCCATCGTTGTTTTTGACCAGGATATGCGAAAATTTTTATCATTTTTTCCTTTCCAGATACATTCAAAGGTTTTCAATTGTCTGGAATTTTTAATCGATTCAAAGGATTGTTTTGTTGAATGTTCAGAGCCTTCAGCAAAAGGCAATTCCCAGTAACATTTATTCAAGACATCTGGTTCACTATATCCCATCAATTCTTGACAGGTTCGATTGAATCGAACAACTCGCCCATGCCAGTCTGTGACAAGGATCATGGTGTTGGCATTATCCAGTATGGCGGTGTTGAAATTTCTTTCATTACGTAATTTATGTTCGGTTTCTTTCAAAGTGGTGATATCGATCATTGATATCAATACGCGCGAATAATCATTTTCTGATCCTGGCATAACAACCCATTGGAACAGCATGTCCAGATATGTATTATCAAATCGTTTCAAGACGATTTCACCGGAAACCAGGCCTTTTTTTTGCGCCATTGTTTTAAAAATGGCCAACATGCCTGGAATAGATTGATCGGTAATAATGTCAGAGGTATGATCTTTAAAATGATACGCATTTTTCGAATTAAATATATTGACCGAAGCCTGATTGACTGTCAATGTTTTAATACGTGAAATCATTGTCCAGAATTTATCTGGATGTTTTTTCAGGTAGTCAGTAAAGCCCGCTTCACCATATGCCTGATATAATGTATCAATATCATTCATGATGTGGGAATAATCACGTTCCCACAAAGGGACTGAGGTATACTCAAACAAATGACGATATCGGTCTTCACTTTCTTTTCTCTGGGAGGATAATTTTTTTTCACGCGTAATATCTGTAGAATAAATAACAATTTTGTCTATCTGATTATCAAGCTCAACAATCGGATAGATATTATGTTTATAATAGTTTGTATCGTCGCTATCAAAATACTGAAAGGCTTTTTTCGTAGACAAGGCTTGAAAAAGTGCTGCCTTTCTGCCTTTTGAAATATTTTCTGGCAGAAATGTAAAAATATCTTTGCCCAATAATGATGAACGTCGGGCATTCAATACCTTGCATAGCATGCGATTGGCATCAAGCACAACACCATTCTTATCTATCATGACAACAATATCAGGACTGGCATCAATAATTGCCCGAACTTTGCGCTCACTTTCTCGAATGGATATGGCAGCCTGATGTTTTTCCATCTGACTGCGCACTGTTCGTATCGCTATTTTTATTCTAAGACGAAACTGACTGGGACTGGTTGATTTATTAAGAAAATCATCAGCACCAGCTTCCAGAGCCGCATTGAGTTTGTCTGAGTCTGAATAACCTGTGTAAATCAAAATAAAGCATTGATCTCCTCCTGGTAACATACGAATTTTTTTGCATACTGTTAAGCCATCAAGACCGGGCAATCCAATATCAAGTATGACCAGTGCATAAAAATTTGAATTGAATGCGTCATAAGCAGATATCCCATCCGAGCATAATGTGGGATGGTATCCTTCCTGTTCAAACACCTTGTTGAGCAAAAAGAGATTGACTTCGTTGTCTTCTGCGATAAGAATTGGCAATTCTTGGGATGTATTGATTGACATAAATGCATTCCTCTGTCTTAGGAATACTCGAAAAATAAGTTCCCCATTTATCTTGAACGTATAATAGTTTGGCACGTAGAGACGTAGCATGCTACGTCTCTACAGAACAAAAACCCCGATGAACATTTTTTAAAAAGGGGAACTTATTTTCAGAGCATTCCTTATCTTATAGTTCATATGCTTTACATATTGAGAGGTTGAATGAAATTCATTCCAATTCAAGCTCAAAAGATTTTTCTTCTGTGGGAAGCCCATTTTCAGACAATCCCCGAATACGATAATACTTTTGTCTTGCAACTAAAAAGTCTGAACGGCATAAAGGTTTAATATCAATACCATATCCGCCTGTTCCGGATTCTTTAAAGAAACGTTTGGGAAGGTCATCATGAATGTCACGAAACCCGTTCAGGGCATTCATGATTCGTTCATGATATACAATACGTTCACCCATTTTTTGGAGCATTTTCATATTGGATGCCACACCTGTTACTGATGAATATATTTGTGCGTACTCTTCAAGACTGGCAGCCAGAAAAACAAATTTGCAGGCAATTAATGAATCAACACACGCAAATGCATCTTCAGCCAGTTTAATCATTCGCGCTTTTCCACTCCAGGAGAATCTGTCGGTTGCCGATGGTTTTCGCAAAATTTCGTGACTGATGGGATAGGCCCGAAGATGACACCCGCCCCGGGTTGATGTTGCATAAGCCAGGGCCATACCATATGCGCCGCGAGGATCATAGGCCGGCAGTTCCTGTGATTTGACCGACATGGAATAATCCACTTTACTGGCCTGACAATACAAATGAGATCCCTCTGCCAGCATGTCGCCATTGTCTTTTCTGTATGCAATATCATGAATCAGTTGAAGAATCTGATCACTGCTCAAATGATTATCAATACTTTCTGCATAGGCTGAAATCGTTGCTGCTGACGAAATGGTATCCATACCATATTCATTGCATAACCGGTTGGCTTCAACAACCATATGAATATCCATATTTTCATTCAATGCACTGAAATGTGACATGGTTTCAAACTCGGGCAAGATTTTGTTTAAACCTTTTCGTTTCCTTTTACATAGAATATGACATCCTTTGCATCCCGCCTGTTCCGTATCATAGTGTGTATGATAGGCAAAAGCGTTTATCTTTGATGCATTTTCAAAAAAGGATTTTTTAAAATTTCTGGTCGGCATCATTCTGCGAACATGAATCAAGTCAAACAATGCCCCGGTGCCAAAATGCATCAATCCCTGCTCACCAGAAATAATTGGTGATGCTGAAGTCAGCCGCAAAGCATCCTGACGTGCTTTTTTCAATCCTTCAGAATCAAAAATTTTTGTGCGTTGGGAGCCTTTCACTGTAATGTATTTAAGGTTTTTACTGGAAAAAAGCAGCCCCAGACCATTTCTTCCGGCAGCATGATGAGAATCTACCATAATACAGGCAAAACGCACATTGTTTTCGGCCGCCGGCCCAATACAGGCAACAGCACCTTTTTGTTTAAGTTCATCATGCACTTGTGAGGTGGTCCATCCAGTCATAGAACTGGCAGAAACAAAGGTAATGACATGATCAATAATTTCAATACCACACAGGGCATCAGACTTTCCAGAAATAATCAGGCCATCAAATCCCGCACGCTTGAGCTGTCTGGCAAAAGTCCCTCCGACAGAACTATCACCAATTGTGCCGGTCAGAGGAGATCGAGACATGATTGTCATTCGTCCGGAAGTCGGGGCTGATGTTGCTGTTAAAGGGCCCGTAAAAATACACAAGGGCATTTGGGGATGATTCCAGGCATATGTAATAAATGGTCTCAGATAATATCCTGCGAGTCCGCGTCCGCCGATCCATTTTTCGTACAATGATTGCGGAGGAAATTCTACTTGTACTTTTTTTGTTGTCAAATCAATATGGGCAATTTTTCCTGTCCAGCCATACATTGATTGCGGGGATTCACATTGGGTTTCTGTAGCAATTTCTTTTTGGTTCATAAATATTCTCCGAAAGTGCTTCTATTCAAAAAATGATTGCAATATATCATTCTCCTTGTATTCTCTCCTGCTTGCATGAATCTTGCAGACTTCAATACAGCAAATAATTTGATATGATCGTCCAACTTTGGTTTTTCCTGGCATAGTTTGTGCTTTCTCGTTGCCTACTGTTAAGAAACGCTCAAAATACATAGGAAATCTCTGATAATAAGTTCCTCATTTAATAAATTGCATTCCTTTTTTTTTGAACCAGGATTACGCTGAAGAAGATGAATTAAAAGTGTCTCATTTCATCTTATTCATCTTCTTCAGTGTAATCCTGGTTCAAAAAAGAGTAGCATTTACTCTTTCTGAAATAAGGAACTTATTAACAGAGATTTCCATAGTAATTTCAAACTATTTAAGAAAGCGTTTCTTATATAAAAAATTGGGTTTATGCCCAAAAAACGCGCTCGTTCCCACGCTTTGAGTGGGAACGAGAATTTTTTTGAAATGGGAAACTTATTTTCCGAGTATTCCTTAATTAAATTATGAACAATCACATCAAAACAAAATTTTTAGGATTTTATCTGAATAATGACATTTATGCAATTCCCATAACAGATATTTGTGAAATTAATCGAATTGCAAATCTATATAAAGAAAAATCCTTTGATTGCACAATTGTCGGCATGATCAATTATCATGGTAAAACGGCACCCGTATATAATTTAAAAAAAATTCTTAACATGAGCGATTTCAACCATGATTCTTTTACAATGTGGTTTGCATTTAAACATTTATCCGATGTTACCTGCTTTGCTTTTGATTCTTTATATCGAATGCTTCATGCAACATCAGACACGATTGATAATGTTTCGGATCATGTGTCCATGATTAATCATAAACAATATATTCAAAACTATATCCGGATCGATGAAAAATTGATTCCAGTCCTGAAACTGGAAAATTGGGGACCGGAAATCAAATGAACAAAATAGACAATACCATATATTCTTTTTTTCAAAATAAGTTTGGCTTTCATTTTGATGAAGATAAAAAAAATCGTCTTGAACGTCTGTTGACCATTCGTATGAAAAAAAATGGCCTGACAAATGAACAGGACTATTTAAAACTACTTTGTTCAAAATCCGGAGACAGTGAACGTCAGTTTATGATCGCCGCATTTACAGTGGGAGAAACATATTTTTTCAGAAATTCATATCATTGGAAAGCACTAAAGAATAAAATTCTGCCACAGATCATAAAAAGAAAGCTGCATTGCGATAATAAATCATTACGTATATGGTCTGCAGCCTGTTCCAGTGGAGAGGAAAGCTATACCATTGCAATGGTTATCAGTGAAAATATTCCTTTTTATCAAAACTGGCAAATTGAAATCCTTGCAACCGATATCAATGAATCGTCTCTTACGAAAGCGAGAACAGGCAGATACACAGAAAATGCATTTCGAGAAACGCCGGATGATTATAAAGAAAAATTTTTTTCCCGAACAAAAGGAGGATATGAGGTTCACAATAAATATAAACAGATGATCCGGTTTGAACAGTTCAATCTTATTCGTAAGGATTGTTTTCCAAAGCATTATTCCTGTTTTGACATCATTTTTTGCAGAAATGTACTCATGTATTTTTCTTCAGCAATAGCCACAAATATTGTAAGTTCCATGTACAATGCACTGAATAATGATGGATATTTATTTTTGGGGCATACAGAAGGACCCCTTACAAAAAAATTCAATTTTAAGCCTTTGTCTTTTTATAATTCATTTGTTTATCAAAAAAAAGGTGTACCATCCACACAATGCCGATCAGATATCGACAAAAAAAATTATATATCACAAGAAGTAAATTTAAAAAAGAATCGTCCTTTAACCTGCTTAAAATATAGTCAACCAAAAAAATATCCAGAATCTGTCAGGCAAAAAAATTATTTTGCCGAGGCACTTCACTTATTTAACACGGGAAAAATCAATGCGGCTCAAGATATGCTCAACAGGAATAATCAAAATCAAACATTATACAGCCTGCTTTTGGTTGGCTTGATTTATATACATAAAAAAGATTTCAATGCGGCACAGGTAATTTTTGAAGAAGCCCGGCTTTTATATAATCTCACGCCTGAAACGCATATGCTCGGTGCCATGATTCATGAAGAAACGCGCAATTTTTCGGATGCCATTAATGGGTGTCGGAATGCTATTTTTCTGGATCAGGATTTTTTCTACCCACATTTTCGACTGGGAGAAATTTATCGACAATTGGGAGATCAGGAAAAAATGCAAAAATCGTTTAACAATGCCTTAAGAGTGCTTCATGTTGATAAGGCAGAACGTTTAAAACTCTTTTGTGCAGGTTATCACAAAGATTTTTTAAAAGATTATTTAAAAAGCATTTGAGAAGTCATGAGAAATCGTCTGACAACATTAAATTTAGAAAAAGAACTAAGTTCGCTTAAAAAGAACTTTGATCTTGATCAAACAAAACCATTTACATATGAATCAAAGAATCAATTTAAATATATTGTTTTTTATATTTCAGAAGAACAATACGCCTGGCCCCTGTCAAACCTCAAAGAAATCGTTTTAAAACAAGTTGTTGTGTCGATTCCTGGAATATGTGAATCATTATGCGGTGTGTTTAACTATAGAAATCAGGTGATGCCGGTAATCAATATCTACCATTTACTGGGTCTTGGATCTGTTGATCTGGATAAAGTAAATATCCTGATGGTAACAAAAGGCTTATCCATTGAATCCGCAATACCTGTAGACAGTCTGGTTTCTATGATTTCAATTTCAGAAAGTGATATCAAGCCAAGACCCATATCTCTAAACAGTGAGGTTGCTTCACTGATCAAAGGGGAAGCAATTATTGATAAACAGCTTATTTCAATTTTGCACCCGGATGCTTTTATCAGAGGATAAGATTATGAAAAAAATAATAAATATTCAAATGATCATCTGCCTGTTGCTCTCACTGGCAGACGTGTCAGCCGACGATACAATAAACATTGGCCTGAACTATCCAAAAACAGGTCCATATTCTGTTCAGGGCCTGGATCAGATTCGTGCGGCGGAAATGGCAGTGTCAGAAATTAATCTTGACGGCGGAATTCTGGGAAAAAAGATCAGGCTGATCATCAGAGATTCGGAATCCAATCCAGAGACAACTCGAAAAAATGTGCTGGAACTCATTCATAATTATCATGTAAAAATGATTTTCGGAGGATCATCCAGTGCTGTTGCCATTGCTGCCGGGGAAATATGCCAGAAGGAAAAAGTTCTGTTTTTTGGCACGCTGACATACTCTACTGAAACGACAGGCGTTTATGCCCATCGCCACACATTTCGGGAATGCTACAACAGCTGGATGGCGGCAAAAGCACTTGGTGCTTATCTGAAAAAGCATTTTCAACACAAACGTTATTTTTATATTACAGCCGATTATACCTGGGGGCACAGCACTGAAGCATCCATGCGGAAGAAAACTGATACTGAAGATAAAAAGTATCATATCGGGTTAAAAATTCCATTTCCAAACGCCAGTGAATCCCGTTTTAAACGATCCCTGGCATTTGCCAGTATGATATCTCCCGATGTTTTGGTGCTGGTGTTATTTGGAAAAGACATGGAAAATGCCATCAGACTGGCAACATCAATGGGGATGAAATCCAGGATGCAAGTCGTTGTTCCAAATCTGACTTTGGGTATGGCTGAAGGTGGCGGTCCTAAGGTTATGGAAGGTGTTATCGGTTCCCTGCCCTGGTGCTGGCATGTTCCATATAAATATAATTACGAAAATGGAAAAAGATTTGTTGAAGCGTTTGCAGGAAAGTATAATCGTTATCCCAGCACATCTGGTGCATCTGCTTATACAATTTTGTACGAATTTAAAAATGCTGTCACAAAAACCCAGTCCTTTTATCCGACACATCTGATTCTGGCGTTGGAAAATCATAAATACCAACTTCTCAAAGATGAACAGTACTGGCGAAAATTTGATCATCAATCCATACAAACTGTCTATGCAGTAAAATGCCGGAAGAAAAGATATGTTTTAAGGGATAAATTCAAACAGGATTATTTTGAAATTATCAGTCATATTTCAGGCAATGATGCGGCCAGGACCCGGGAAGAATGGAACAGTATCCGGGAAAAAGCCGGAAAACCGATAAACCTGGAAAATTTATAATAATGCATTTTAATAATATACAGGAGTAATTTACGATGATAAAAAAAAGATTGTTTTTCAATTCCAGAAAAATTGAAAAAAGAATATATTCCAGGCTTCTGCTGTCATTGTTACCAATGCTTGCAATGGTTGTCATGACTTACCATTCTTCAAAAGATCTGCCTGAAAATAATAAAATCATTTTACAACTCATTTGTGAAAATGGCGCAAATGAAATTAAACGTTTTATTCAGACCCAGAGAGAAATATTTAACCACTGGATTCAAAACGATATTTTTGGAATGAGCATTGAATTTCAAACGCTTGATGAACTTCACAAACACTTTGATTCCCTGCGTCAATCACATAATATTTTTTCTCTTTTACTGTTAACTGATGTTCATGGCAAGAAAATTCTTGAAATGCCTCAGGATGAAAACGTGCGGTTAAGTGACGGCATTATTAAAGATATTATTGAGGGACATAAGCATTTGAAAATATTTGAACATTTTGTATGCAGAAATAAAAAGTCTAAAAATGATTGTCAGTATACCTGTATCTTCGGTTTTCAAACAATGGACACAAATGGACAGCATAATGGCTATTTCCTGGCGACCATCGACTGGTCTAAAATGAATGAAAAACTGATGAATATTCATGATGAAATGAAACAAAAAAACTTTGCAACCGGCAGAGTTGCACTCATTGAAATTGAGACCGGACTGGCAATCAGTCATTCCAGTTATCATATGACTTCAAAAAAATTGTTCAATCAAAATCAATTGAATTCATGGCTTCATGATGGAAAAACACAAACATTCCATAAACAGACGATAGATAGTCAAAATCATTATGTTTCATTTTTTTCAGTGGATCCTGACGAAAAACCATACCCTTCTTATGAAAGCCATCTGTGTATGGCAACATTTGTTCCAGAAACGTTGATTATGGCAGAAATTCGAAACATTTTACTGACATCATCGGGTTCCGCAATTATTTGCGCATTATTCGTTATCCTTGTTGGCTATCTGATTATTAAAGGCGTGAAAGAGCCATTAAACCTTGCTGTTGCTGAAATCAATACCGCTTCTGAAGAATTAAAAATTGCTGCCAAACACCAGCTGGCAAATACTGCCAATCAGGTGACATCAACATCTGAATTAAATACAAATATCGAAGAACAAGTGACATCATCAAGACAGTTGGCTGATATTGCGAATAATTTTGTCGCTGCCGCAGAATCGACAAATACGTCGGCAAATCTGGGAAAAAATTCGTTAGAAAATACAGTCAGCGGGGTAGAAATTATTAAAACCCAGGTCGAAAAAATTGCAGATAATATGTTATCGCTCAATGAAAAAACCCAACAGATGAGTCTGGCCCTTGATATTATTAATGAACTGTCAGCACAGACAACGATTTTATCCTATAATGCAACCATTGAAGCGGTTGGTGCAGGCGATGCCGGAAAACGCTTTTCAGCGATTGCCGAACAAATTATGAAACTGGCAAACAAAGCCACTGAATCGACAAAAGATATCAGTATCCTGGTTGAAGATATTCAGAAAAGTGGCAACAAAACAATTTTAACAACTGAAGATGGCATCAAATATGTTGACAATGGCATGCAAATGATACTTGAAACTGTCGACCATTTTGACAGTATCTTAACATCCGCCGATCATACCTTAATTTCTGCAAAAGAAATGGATATGACCATATCGCAACAAAAAATTGCCATTGAACATGCGGCTGATGCGATCCGAAATATTCAAACTGCGGCTGAAGATGTTAAAAACAGCTCGGAGGAAACACTTCGCACAGCAGAACAGATGCTCAGTATGTCCAGAAAACTTGCGGAATTATAATTTATGGAAGATGAACTGAAATACTTCAAAATTGAAGCTGAAGAAATTCTTGAAAACATGACAAAAGATCTTCTGGCTCTGGAAAAAGAGATTGACAATCCGAATCTGATCAATGATCTATTCAGATATGCCCATACACTGAAAGGTGCTGCAAGTGTTTTTAATCTTCGCGTCACTTCCTCTCTTTTTCATATGATGGAAGATATTCTTTCTGTGATTCGAAAATCGAAAGTGATTCAATCGGACGATATAACGCTTCTTTTAGAGGCTGTTTCTGTTTCAGAAGATATTCTTGATGCCCTGAAGCATGGGCAATCGGAAAATGATATTGATACACTGACAATTTTCAAAAAACTGGAAGCACATGTGAATAAGCAGGTGAAGGAAATTATAAAAACACCTGATGTTGCTCATTCGGTTAAAAATAACCATGTAAACGACAACAATCACTGCACAAAAAAAATTGTTTGTTTGAAAAGTAAAGATATCAAACAATCAATTGATCATCCGGTCAATCATTTAAATACAAAATCAGATCCTGTAAATATACGAATCGAATCTCAGGATATTGATCGATTGACAAACCTTTCCAATGAACTGCTCATTAATAATGCAAGAATGAAAGATATCCTGTCTCAAATCAAACAAATATCAAACCCCAGAAAATCACCAGACAGCTTTTTTGAAAACGAAATTGAAAAGCTGGAAAGCAGTATGGAACGCGGTCATATTTTTTTAAAAGAAATCAGTGATATTATCATGACAGCCCGATTAATTGCTATTGGTAATCGAAAATTCTTTTTTGAAAAAGTTGTCAGAGATTTATCTGTCAAAATAAATAAGAGAGTAAATTTCACATTGACTGGCGAGGATATGCTCATTGACAGAGATTTGTTTGAAAATTTGAGAGAGCCTTTATATCATATTCTTAGAAATAGCCTGATTCATGGTATTGAAAGCAATGATCACCGCATACAGAAAAAGAAAAATATAACAGGATCTATCAAGCTCGTATTTGAAAAAAAAGGAGATTTACTTCATATTCAATGCATTGATGATGGCCGAGGGCTGGATCCTGAAAAAATCAAATCGACCGCTAAAGAGAAACACATATATAACCATGCCATTATTGATGAAATGACAGATCAGGAAGCCTTATCGCTTATTTTTGCCCCTGGATTTTCAACCGCTGAAAATATTACCGAACTTGCCGGCAGGGGGGTTGGCATGGATATTATCAAAAACACCATTACAAATCTTGGGGGTTTTATTCAACTGGAATCCCGCATTGATCAGTTTACAAACATTTCATTCACACTTCCAGGATCTGTCAACTTAATTGATACCTTTATGGTCAGCGTGTCGAACCACAATTTATTGTTTCCGCTTAAAAATGTTGCGGAAACCCGAATTGTCAGTCAATCGGAAATATTTTATGAAGCAGGTTCAAAGGTTATTATGTTTAATCACTTACCTGTGCCATTAATACCGCTTTCGCACCTGTTGCAAATTGAAGAACATACAACAAATAGAAAAAAAATTAATGTTATTATCATTAAAGATCAACAGAATTGTGCGGCATTGATCATTGATTCGTTTTCAGGAAAAAAGGAAAGTATTGTCAAACCGCTTGAAGGGGAATTGAAAAGAATAAAACATTTAAGATCTTCAACGATACTGGAAAATGGACTTCCGGCGTTTGTTATCAATGTTGCCCATATTTTTGAAAAAATCAGAATCACTCCTGGAAAAAATGATGCAGTTCAGGCATCCATTCAAGAGACACCTGTCAATATACTGGTTGTTGACGATTCACTGACAACGCGCACATTAATTACAAATATTCTCCATGAGAAAGGTTACAATGTTATCTCTGCAAAATCTGGTAAGGAAGCGATGGAATTAATGTCAACCAATTCATTTCAACTGGTCGTTACGGATATCGAAATGCCTGAGATGGATGGATTTGAATTATCCATGAATATCAGAAGTATTGATGCCTGTGAAAATATCCCCATCATTATTGTATCATCATTGTCTGATGATTCCATGAAGCGAAAAGGGATTGAAGTTGGCGCGAATGCATACATTGTAAAAAATAATTTTGATAAAAATAACTTTTTATATACAGTGGAAAGTTTAATATGACAAAGAGTTACCAAAAAATAAAATTACTGATTGTCGATGATTCTCTTACAATTAGAAAACTGGTTTACGCATCTTTAAAGGATGAGCCGGATATCGAAATTGTTGGAGAAGCAAAGGATGGCAAAGAAGCTGTGATTAAATCAAGGACATTAATGCCGGATGTTATTCTGATGGATATTATTATGCCGGGTATGGATGGATTTCAGGCAACACAATATATTATGCAGACTGCGCCTTCAGCCATAATATTGCATTCTGCGTCAAAGGAAACAGCGGTTCGTTATAAAATCTGGGATGCTATTTCAGCCGGCGCGTTGGATACAATTAACAAGGAAACATCACAGACGAATCCCGATCAATGGAAGCACCAGTTAAAAATGACAATCAGAGCGGCATCCCGAATGAAAAATTTTTCATCAAAACATAGACATCAAATAACAAAAGAAGATACTGTTTTCAGAAAAAAAAATAAAAAATTCAACTTACTTGCATTTGGTGTATCCACAGGCGGGCCTGCCATTATTGCAAAAATTTTAAAATCTTTTCCCCAAAGCTGTTCGATCCCAATTCTACTGGTCATTCATATGGCCAACACCGGCACAGATATGTTTCCTGAATGGCTTTCCAGTAAGTCTGGCCTTGATGTAAAATTTGTGCGAAACCAGATGAACATATTTGACAACAGAGGAAACGTATTGCTGGCACCACACAACAGTCATATTGAAGTGATCAACCAACATGTTCGACTGTTTCAATCCGAGCCGGTCAATTTTTGTATACCATCCATTGATGTTCTCTTTTTTTCATTGGCTGAAAATATTTATGTGAAGCCTGTTGCAGTTTTGTTAAGCGGAATGGGAACTGATGGTGCAAAAGGGTTGAAAGCCATTCATGACAATGGAGGATACACCATCTGTCAGGATGAATCCACATCTGCTGTTTTTGGGATGCCCAAAGCAGCAATCGAATATAATGCGGCTGATATTGTATTGGCAGATCATGAAATTTCGGACCATATTTTTTCATTGTCTTGGCATTAAACAAAAAAAGTTTGTATCCCATTATTTTAAAATCGTTCACCCTTTTTTCGAATCAGAAGCTTTCCTTTGTAATTGTTTCCAGTATTTCTACCCCTACAAATAGTATTTATTAATCTACTCATAAAGAATCAATAACAATATAAATTGTAGATTTTGTTTTTACAAATTTAGTTGCAAGAGGTGTCATCTTAATAATTTAAATAAATCGAATAAGTTATAAAAAAAATATTAATACAAAAAATATAGCTGTTTATACCCTAATGCAATGTCTTCTGCTGACAAGCTTTCATCGCTTGTACTTAAAAGATATTTTCCATCAAGTTTTTCTTCATTGCGAACTTTGGCTTTATCAATCTTAAGATTTCCGTTCTTAAGTTCCTTTACATAGTGCCCCATTGAACTATGAGCCTTTAGTAACACCTTAGCTTTCGTCTGTTTATCCTTGGGCATAGAATTGTTTGCTGTCAATTCTGTTCCGAGTTTTTTTAGTATCCTTTCCCTGGTCATTTTGTCATGTGTCGCCTGTTCAGGATTGTAGGCAATTACAAAACGTTCTTTTCCCACACCTTCACCAACGTAGACCTCTTTTATGTGGAGATTCTCTTGTATCTCTTTAAATCTTCCCCCTCGATTTAAAGCTTTTGCGTTTTTGGTAAGTA
>Ga0272440_1002096_pt1 | contig 15797 bp, 3 predicted proteins | sample SSMMMBAug17_FD_192440 | JGI IMG/M metagenome (GOLD analysis project Ga0272440, IMG submission 192440) | Marine sediment archaeal communities from Little Sippewissett salt marsh, Falmouth, MA, United States - SSM-MMB-Aug17 | ecosystem: Environmental > Aquatic > Marine > Wetlands > Sediment ... | reverse complement strand
GCTGATAGATCAAACTTGACGTTAGATTCGGCCTTCGGCCTTGTTGGTTAACAAACTTTTCGTTAGAAAACGTTAAGTTCACAAGCTACCCCAGCTGCTCCATTACCATTGGAGCAGCTTTTTTTTATGATATACGTATCTTCTTGAATTGTCAAAGGATAATTCACTTTTTATAAACAAAGGCATTTTTCGTGCCAATTGTACAAGAAAAAAACTTGAGAGTCGAGTTATAGTCATGAAACACCAAAAGAAATTCTTAATAAATTAGCAAATGATAAAAATGATGAAGTTAGAGGGTTTGTAGCTTCTAATAGTAATACACCAAAAGAAACTCTTAATAAGTTAGCAATTGATATCGTTGACGTTAGAAAAGCTGTAGCTTCTAATCCAAAGACACCAAAAGAAACTCTTAATAAGTTAGCAATTGACAAAGATGATGATGTTAGAAAAGCTGTAGTTTCTAATTCGAATACACCAATAGAAACTTTTATAAAGTTAACAAATGATGTAAATTATCTCCCAATAGAAACTATTACATATTTAATAGAAAATCTTAATATTAATAATTTAGTAAATGTTAAAAATCATTGGATTAGACTTTTTTTATCATTGAATAACGACACAGCAAAAGAAACTCTTAATAAGTTAGCAAATGATAAAGATGATGATGTTAGAAGAGCTGTAGCAAGTCATTTAAAAGTTAGACTAATCTAAAATTTGCCAGAAGAGCACTATGTTCTGTTTTTAATATTTTATTTCAATGTAATCAGTCAATACTAATAGACAGTGAGTTTTTATTCAAGTAAAAAATCAAACTATTTCAAACTAAAATAGACTGAATCCATAAATAAAACAGCGATCTTTCAAACCATAGGGTATCTTGGAAGCTATGTGTGATTAAAGCAATTTAAGTATGTAAAGGTTTGTGAATTTATTGTCAGTTCAAAAACGCCTCAAAAAAGGGTGTTAAAACAAATATTTTTGCAAGGTTTATGTTTTTTTGGGAAGATTAGTTAGATACACTATTTTTTGCCCAAATGGCATTATGTTAAAAAAAATACTCAAGGATTAACAGAGAGGTCAATCATGAAACAAAATTTAAAGCCTGTTACCAAACAATTTAAAAAATTGTTTTCGTACTGTTTAATTATCAATCTTTTTCTTGCTTTTATAGTATTCCATGCATTTGGAGCCGTTCATATTATTTATAATGATAATGAGGATAATTATGGTTCCGGCAATCCGGATAATGATATGAGCATATGCGGAAGTGATTCAAGAAATCCTATTGAATTTAATATTTTTGTTGAGAATATACCTCAACAAAATGCATACCTGGCTGTTTTTATAAATGATGTCGATTTTGATCAGGGTGAATACGATGAAGTCTTTATTAATGGAAATTCATTGGGATATGCAGTAGGTGAGGATGAACTTAACTATTCAACATTGTTTGTTATTCCAGACTTATCGTGGGTGCAGGAAGGCAAAAATCTTGTCCAAATATATGTTGACCAACTGTATCACACTAGGTGGTGTGCAACAACTCAATCCGGTCAACTCATAATTGACGAAGGCTCTGGAACATTACCGGAACAAACTCGGATGTATTTGAACTATATAACAATGCTTGTAATCCACAATCCATTAGCCCTGCACAAAGCTGTTCATTTGATATAGCATTTAGGCCAACAAATTTAGGTACTGCAACATCCATTGTCACAATTACCTCAAATGATATTTTCAATCCTGTTGACAATGTCAGTCTTAGTGGAATTGGCTATGTGCCATATACATTGTTTGTAGATGTTACAGGAAATGGTATCGGAACAGTAGTTGTTTCACCACCAGGATCTAATTTCAGTGATGCATACTCCCAGGTCTATCATTCAGGAACATCTGTTTCATTGTTTCCATCTGCCGATGTCAGCAGCAATTTTACAGGCTGGTCAGGAGCATGTTCAGGTTCTGGTATATGCAATCTTTCAATGAACTCCGACCTGACTGCCACTGCAAACTTTGCTCTGAAAACATTTTCCATCAATGCTACAACAGTAGATGGCGGTGCAATCTCACCCACAGGCGCGCTGACATTTGACTATGGCAGTAATCAAACTTTTAATATTATTTACAATCCAGATAACTACAAATTGCTTAATGTCGTTGTCGATGGCACCTCTCAAGGCATAATAACTTCTTATACTTTTACAAATATTACAGCGAATCATAGCATTACTGCCTATCTTGAAGGTATAAATCAAATGCCGGAATTAAATCCAATCATGGATATCACAGTAAATGAAAAACAACCCTATTCCTTTGCGATTTCCGGAACAGATCCGGATATTCCTGATCAAAACCTTTCCTACTTTATTTTTCCTGACACTCCGGTTCCCTGTATGGCTCAAACCCTTACCAGTGAATCAGCCATTGTCTGGTTAACTCCCACTGAATCCAATGGTCCGGGCGTTTATACCATTACAGTTGGTGTTCAGGATGATGGCCCTGGTGAACTTGTTGCAACTGAATCCTTTCAGTTGACAGTTAATGATATTATTGACCCCATTGTCTGGAATATTGAAGAATTGACTGTTGAAAAAGGTATGCGCTTTATTTATGACATTGCATTTTCTGATCCAAATATTCCTGAACAATATACACAGTTTAACCTTACAGGAATAACACCCCAAGGGATGACAATCAATGAACAGACCATCACATGGCATACAGATCATAATACTTCTGTTGGACAGACCACTGTCAGTATTGAAACTCATGAATCACCTCCGCAAACAACTTCTCTGACAATTACAGTAACTCCTGATATTACTCCGCCAAATATCTTATTTGACCTGGAATCTGATCGAACCTCAAAGAATGATTTTATCATTCGCCTCAAAGCCAACGAAAAACTCAGTTATACACCCACTCTGAAAGTCACAGATTCAGAAGATAGTTTTCAAAACGTACAGGCTGATGGGTTCAATAATGACTGGTATCAATATAAAGTCGATATAAGTACTGCAAATGATGGTCGCGCCATGATTGAGGGTATTGCATATGATACCAGTAATAATGGCAGAACATCCAATGCAACATTTTATATAGATCACACTCAACCAGAAATGGACTGCTCCATTGCAGGAGACTTAATCGGTGAAGGGCTGAAACAGATTATAATAACATCTTCAGAAACCCTTGCAAATCCGCCTGCTATCACGATTGCAGATGTCTCTGGTGATGCTGTTCCATTAACTTATAATAGTCAATATGGTAATCAATATCAATATAACATTTATATCGATGAAGATACATCATCGGGTACCGGCACTATTGAAATATCCTGCACAGACCTGGCTGGTAATCCAGGTTCATTCTCACATACTGTCGAGATTGACACAGTTCCGCCTGAATTTACATTCGGTGCTCCGCAGGCAGTAAAAGCCGGCTATATGAAGTTTTGGGTGCAGTCAGATGAATTGTTACCCAACATCCCAACTGTTTCATTCCAGGCACAGTATAACACTTATATTTCTGTTCCTTATCCCAGTATTAATGGAAAATCCTATACATTCACCTGTAACATTCGTTCCGAAACCCCAAATGGTCAGGCAAATCTTGGAATTGAAATCGCTGATATGGCTGGCAATACTCGCTTAAAAACTCAAACCATTCTTGTTGATACCATTTCGCCAGCTTTAACAATTACTACTACTCCCAATCCGCCTCATGGCAATGCGCCAATTTTTGTGCATGCAGTATCCAGCGAACCACTAACCAGTGTTATGGCAATGACAGCATCAACAGATGGCACAACACCTTTGCCAATTACGCTCACTGAAAATGAGGGCAATCATTATACCTGGACCTGCAATAGCAGTGATATAGCGGTGATTCAGTTAGATGTTACTGATATGGTCGGCAACTCAACCCAAAACACCCTCAGTTTTACCGATATTGCAATTTCAAATGTTAATTTTATCTTATCATCCACACCTGGCAATGGAAATGATATTACTGCAACTGCCATAGTAACCAATATTGGCGACAGTCGTGCTGAAAATGTCGTGGTACACATATCAAAAGGAAGTTGGGGAAACCAGGAAATTATGCAAGCATTTACAGTCAATCTGGATCCCAATGAAAGTACAGAGTTAAGCGTGCTATGGACAGTCGTTGATCAGGACGACAGTGGCGTTATTGTTGTAACGATTAATCCGGATAATCAACTTGCAGAAATAAATGAAAAAAATAACCAGGCCCATCATGCACCTGCTATTATTCGCTCAACTGTTCAGCGTCATACATTTCATCTGAATGAATCATCTGTCGTTTTAGGTGCTGTGGTTTATGACTCAACGACATTCCAACCTGTAGGATATACAGAAATTAATCTTAATTTATGGCTGGAAGATGCCAATCAATCCATAATTGCCGGACCTCTGACAACATCATACAATTCAAACGCACAGGAATATACCTCAGTGTTAACACCTTCAGCATTAAGTTGTCCTCCAGGCATGTACACATTAGTCTGGCAGATCACTGGAGCGAACTATGCAACAACAAGCAGCTTTGAGGCCATTGAGTTGATCAGAGACTATACAATCACAGTGCAAACACCGCAAACAGTTTATTCCCGGACATCACCTGTGGAAATTACCGGCCAGGTACTGGATAGCCTGAATGAGCCGCTTCAGAATGAAATAGTAAATATATTTTTACAATCACAGTATGGACCTCGCTATTTCACTACAGAAACCGATATTAATGGCTATTATACTTTCCAATACACTCCTCAATGGAATGAAGCCGGAAAATTTGACATTACTGTTCAGGTCAGTAAAAATGAAGAAATTTTTCGAACAAATGAAACAACATTTGACATTCTCGGTCTGATATTAACCTGTCCTCAGAGTGATTTAGATATTTTTTCCGGTGAAACCTCTCATGCAACGTGTGAAATCAGAAATGTAGGAACCACTGCACTAACCAATGTCAGTATCACTGTTACTGAAAAAGGTTCGGCCATTTCCCAATGGGATTTAGATCAGGATTCTCTTACAGGAACATTGAGTGCAAGACAGAGGGTTTATGTAAACTTTGACTGGATTGCCGGCCAGACACCAGGAACTCATGAATTTCTTATGGAAATCTCATCTGATCAGGGTGAATATGAAGTAGAAAACTTTCAGCTATCAGTCAAATCTAAAAATGCATCTGTAAGATTTGATCCAAATCAGATGGAAGTTTTTGTACCCATCGATGGTTCTGTGACACGTAATCTTCGACTAATCAATACAGGCTGGCAGGATGCTCAAAACGCTGCGCTAACCTCAGAAATGCCTAACTGGATTTATCTGGCAGACATTGATCCTATTGTAGGAACACTTCCTGGTAATAAAGGTTTGTCTGATGTTGGCTTTGGATATCTGACCAAATACAGTTTAATTGGGCGTATCGGAACTGATGGACAGACTTTTCAATTGGGCACTAATATGACATACAAGGCATACACTTCCGGAGAACTCTTCCTTCGAATCAATGAAGCTGACTCAGAGCTTTCGGATAATTCGGGATATTTATCAGTCCAGATTAATTCCATTGATTCTCAAAATTTGGTTGACATTCAAGCTGATGATGGATGGCAGGCTACTGGAATCCGCCTGGATGCAGATGAAGATATCAATGTCAGCACAAACGATACATGGTTAACATCAGAAACAGAATCCCGGGATGCAGATGGAAATGGCGTAAAAGAATTTACCATCATATGGTCACCCACAAGTCATGATTTTTCAGAAAGCAATGGGCCATTTGATGAAAATCTCAGACTGTCCGGAAGCAATTTCAGTGATATCAGCATGATATTTCGGGCATGGGTTATTTCTGATGAACTCTGTTCAGCTCGTATCATGGTGACAAATGCACTGGCAGACCCCATTCCCAATGCAATTGTTAAACTGTATGCAGTTAAATACAATCCTGTGGTCGGGACATTCCAAAATTATTCTGCTAAAACCAATGCCAATGGCGAAGCACAATTTGCTGAAATGCCTCCCGGACCTTATGGATATGTTATTCGATCAGATGAATATGAAGACAGATCCGGACAGATTGAAATAGAGCTGGCAATAGATTTTTATGAAACCATTATCCTGAAACCCAATAATGTGGATATTGAATTTACAGTTACTGAAACTAAAATTAAGGACGTCTACCAGACAACAGTTCGAGTATTATATAAAACACAGGATAATCCAATTCTGATTGGTGCCCCGATTAATCGATCCATTCGTCCTGGCAGTGCTGTGACTGGCCAGATTGTGCTTAAAAATGTGGGATACACTGCTGCAAAGAATGTCGTGTTTACAATGCCGGAAATGGGAAAATATGTGGATATGTATTTTCAGGTTCTTTCCGGCAGTGAACTGGTCGAAAAATCGAGTACTCATGTGGATACCATTGAGAAAAATGAACGTATCACTCATTTAAAATATATCATATATGTTGATTCACTGGCACCCTTAAGTTATCAATTTAATGGAAGTATTTCGCTGAACTATTCATATGTTTCTACCAGCGGGCGTGATCATCAGGGAGCAACAATTATTCCGGTATCAGTAAAAACCCCGCCAAAAAGGAATTATTTTAATATTGATCCACCCGGAATAACTAAAATTATCTCTCAGGATGACCCTATTATCCAGTTAAACACAGATTTATGGTCTGAGATCGGCTCACTGACTGTAACAAATATGGGCGAAGACAAAGCTGTAAAAATTCAAGATCCTGCCGGTTTACTTGTAAAAGGCAGTATTGGAATAGATTTTATTTCTCTGGTCAAAACATTTTTCGGACTTGGCATCTTCTCACCATTGTCTCTGGATTTTTCTCTTGTTGCTGGAAAATGGGATTTTGTTAATGAAACAGAGCCTCTTGATCCTGGTGCATCAGCAATTATGACAGTTGATAAGTTCAATGATAACCTTGTTAAAGATGTTCTGACTGGAAAGCCTTTCAACATGCTGAATATCGGTGTTGATTTATTTTCCGGTTGTGCTGGGTTTGTCGGGTTTAAATCCAAGTGGGAATCCTCCACAGGGCAAATCAGTGATTGGGATTATGCAATAGCCCCAATCAGTATCATTACAGTTCGTGATTATGATGGGAAAAGAACTGTTACTTACAATCCTCCAGACGATGACACCTACTACCCGCCTTATGTTCCTACAGTATATCCTACTGAAAGCACAGGATACTACGAGCCAATCACATATCGGGCGCCTCCCATTGTCTGGAAAGATGGTTATGTCATATTCGATATCCAGCAAGAAACCTCATTTGACAGACAGGCTTTCAATGCAGAGCTCAAAATAGATAACAACTCGGAATCTGCACCATTATCTCAGGTTTCGGTCAGAATTGAGGTGGCTGATGAAAATCAGAATATTTTATTTAACGATCACAGAGATTGTGAAATGCTTTTTTTCTCCACACCTGATCTTTGGGATGTGGACACAATTGATGGTAATGGAAGTATTCAGCCAGACACTGAAGCTAAAAGCAAATGGTTAATCATTCCAACTCGGGATGCAGGTGGTAAATCTTATTATTTAACTGCGCATTTATCCTGGACATGGAATGGAATCTCAGAAAACATGCAATCTGAAGCTGTGTTGATCAATGTGGATTATCAACCCGTGGTTAAACTGGAATATTTTATCCAAAAAACTTTTGAAAGCGAAATTCCTTTTTATCTGGGGGTAAGAGCGGTAAATACAGGAGAAGCCCCTGTTAATAATCTCAGCATACAATGCAAGCAGCCTTTTATCCGATGGTCAAACAGCTTAATTTTAAATCCATATATCACAGTTTTAAGGGCTGTTGATTCAGAAAACGTGGTGGCAGATAAAAACTTAACAATTAAAATCAAAAGTCTTGATCCTCAAGATTCAGCCATTGCTTTTTGGGAATTAAGCGCTTCTCCGGGTGGTAAAGTTCTGGATTTTCGCATTGTAGATGTTCATCATGCTGAAAACCTTGGCGGACAGTCAACCAGTCTTCTGGATGTCAGCACAACAACATATTGGATTGATCATTATGGAACTGTTGATGATTTAGAAAATCAAATGGTCGTACTTATTCCGGATACAGAAAATGTTCCCAACTGTGTCCTTCACATGATGAATCGGAATTATGAACCTGTTCATTTTGTATCTCCAACCATTACACAAAATATTTCTTTTGACTCCAATCAAATGGATCTGTCAATCGGTCCTCAGCCAGATGCAGACAAATGGATATATACAACTGTTAACAATTCTCTTTCTGATTCAAAACGCTTAAAATCTGTTCAAACGAGCAGTGGTAAAAACATTGACAGTCGAAATTTCTGGCAGACAGGCGATGAAATCCACATTCTGGCAACTGTTACTGAAAATATAAGTCTTAATTTTGAAGATTACAACAAAACTACTTCAGGTGAACTTTTCCTGGATAAAGTTCAGTACAGTGGAAAATATGCAAAAGCGATAGTCACAGTTTTAGATGCTGACTGTAATATAAATCCAGGCGAAAAAAATGATGCAATTGAAATCTTGTTAGGCTCTGAAACCGAAACAAACTCTGAAACAATTTCCTTAACTGAAGTCGAAGCCGGTTTATTTACCGGTACTTTTGGATTTGACCTGGCCAAGACTCCTGATAATGGGAATATCTTTGTTGAAAATGGAAAATTCTTTTCAGTAAGCTATGCAGAATCAACCGATGCACTTGGAAACCCCTCACAAATTACCCGAACAGCCCAATGGATTGCCAACAGTTTTCCGGTTATCGCTCAGGGCGAATCCCTCACTGTAATTATGGATGAAGATGGCACTCCCACTGGCTGGACTGCACCACAGCTTTCAGCTATTGATGCTGATGGAGATGCCTTAACCTGGGTACTTGCTCAGGTGCCCTCTCAGGGAACTGCTACAGTCAGTGGTTCTAGAAATTCTCCGGAAGTTTTTAATTATTCCCCAAAAGCTCTGTGGTCAGGCAGTGATCAGTTCAAGATCAAAATTTATGATGGCATTGGTGGGGAAGATATCATTTTTATTAATGTCTCTGTTCTTGATGTTAACGATGCACCGGAGATTTATTTGGGTAACATTCAAAAAGTCAATAAAAATAGCGTATTGAGTATATCATCTGCCATTACGATTACTGATGAGGATGTTTTCAGCAACCCAATGATAATTAATCTTTCCACAGCCAATGGAATTCTTGCCCTTAGCAATACCAGCGGCCTGACTGTTCTTTCGCAGGATACTACATCTCAATCATTGCAGGGTTCTGTCACTCAGATTAATGCCGCTATAACCCATATAACCTATACACCCACAACAAACTACAGTGGACAAACAGGAATTACAGTAACAGCAAATGATCAGGGGTTTACCGGACCAGGAGATATCAAAATTTCAGAAAAATTGCTTCCTATCGTTGTTATTGATCAGAATCAAGCTCCGGAAATATCATCACCAATATCAGTGGACATGATTGAGGACATGCCTTTTCAATTTACCAATATTGTGATTACAGACCCTGATGCGGCAGATGACCCTGTTCAAATCACCTTAACTGCTGAAAATGTTTTTATCAGTCTTTATGAAACACAAAATTTACAGTTTGCTATAGGAGATGGTCGATCTGATCAATTTCTGTCTTTCTTTGACAGTGTTTCAAATTTGAATACTGCACTGGCGCAAATGACATTGACTTCAACAACTGATTATAGCGGTATGGCAAAAATTACAGTAACAGTTAATGACCAGGGTTACAATGGTACAGGCTCTGCTTTGCAAGACTCTGCAGCAATAAGTATAACAGTGCATCAGATAAATGATGCTCCAAGATTTAAATTAAGCAAAAGTTCCATTATTGTGGATGAAGATTTTACTGAGTCTCAGAGCTTAACTGTTATAGTGGGCTTAAATCCAGTAAATGAAACAAGCCAATCCTTTACATACAGTCTGTCACCAGCATCATCAGAAATTGTATCTGTTACAATTAACGAAAATACAGGGCAAATCACCATAAATGCCATTTCAGAACAAAATGGATATCAAAAATTTGGAGTTGTCGCAGACGATGGAATGTCGGAAAACAATACTTCTATTGAATATTTTGATTTGACAGTCAATTCAGTGAATGATCCTCCGAATTTTGAATTAAGCAAAAATATTATTATAGCAAATGAAGATTTTACTGAATCCCAAAGTATTACCATTGTCATGGAGCAGATTCCGGAGAATGAAACAGAACAAGCCATAACATTTAGTCTGTCGCCAGCATCTTCTCAAATAGCATCAATTACAATTAATGAAAATACAGGCCAGATTACTATTGATGCAATGAGCAATAAAAATGGACATCAAATATTCAGCGTAATTGCAAATGATGGCATGCCGGACAACAACACTGTTGAAAACTCTTTTGCACTGACAAATAATTCAATCAATGATTCACCTGATTTTGAACTTAGCAGAAATACCATTACAGTGCTCGAAGACTTCACTGAAACTCAAAGTATTACTGTGACCATTGAGCTGGTTCCTGATGATGAAATCAGTCAGGCAGTAACATTCAGTCTGTCGCCTTCATCATCAGCTATTGCAGGAATTACAATTAATGAAAATACCGGACAGATATTGATTGATGCAATACTAAATCGGCATGGTTATCAGGAATTTTCTGTCATTGCCAACGATGGAGAATCTGAAAACAATATATCAACACAAAATTTTGCGTTGACAATCACATCAGTTAATGATCCACCCGCATTTGAATTAAGCAGAAACTTGATAACAGTAGATGAAGATTTTACCGAACCTCAAAGTATAACAGTTATCATGGGATTGATTCCAGATGATGAAGCTGCCCAGTCGATTACGTTCAGTCTTTCGCCAGCATCTTCTCAGATAGCCTGACTTACAATTAATGAAAATACTGGTCAGGTGAGCATTGAAGCCATTACCAACCAAAATGGATATCAAAAAATTGCAGTGATTGCAGATGATGGAACCTCAAGTAACAATACAGCCAGTCAATATTTTGAATTAACAGTAAATGCAGTCAATGACCCTCCGGATTTTGATCTTAGCAAAAATACGATCATCATGGATGAGGATTCAAGTATTCCCCAAAGTATTACTGTAATCATGGGGCAGAATCCGGTTGATGAAATCAGCCAGTCTTTTACCTATAGTCTATCACCAGCATCATCAGATATTGCATCTGTCACAATCAATGAAAACACCGGAGAGGTCTCAGTTGATGCTATTCCAAATCAAAATGGATATCAGGCCTTTGAAATTATTGCCAATGATGGTGAGTTGATCAATAATCTTTCATCTGAAAGCTTTGAATTGACAATCAATGCAGTTAACGATCCACCTGCTTTTGAACTCAGCCGGAATGCACTCACATTTGATGAAGATTTTACAGAACCTCAAACCATTACCATTATTACAGGGTTGATTCCTGATGATGAAATATCTCAATCTGTCACTTACAGTCTGTCACCAACATCATCAGAAGTTGTTTCTATTACAATTAATGAAAATAGCGGACAAATAACAATAGAAGCTATTTCAAATCAAAATGGTAATGCTGAATTCTTAGTGATTGCCAATGATGGTATGCCGAAAAACAGCACTGCCATACGAAATTTTGCATTAACAATCAATTCAGTAAATGATCCGCCGGATTTTGAGCTAAGCAAAAACAGCATTTCAGTAGATGAAGATTTTACAGAATCCCAAAGCATCACCATTATCATGGGACTGATCCCGGATGATGAAACAGAGCAATCCATAACTTTTAGTCTCTCGCCAGCATCATCACAAATAGCATCTTTTTCAATTAATGAAAATACCGGACAGGTTTCAATCACTGCAATTTCTAATCAGAATGGATCTCTATATTTTACTGTTATTGCCAATGATGGTATGTCAGACAATAATACTGCTATAGAAAATTTTGTTCTGACTATCAATGCAATTAATGATCTGCCAGAATTTAGTTTAAGCAAAAACAGTATTATTGTTGACGAGGATTTCACAGAGAGTCTTAGTATTACTGCAATAATGGGTCTTATACCTGATGATGAAACCACTCAATCCATTACATTCAGCCTGTCGCCGGCTTCACCTGAAATTGTAAGCATTACAATCAATGAAAATACTGGCCAGTTCACAATGGATGCTTTATCAGACCTGAATGGATACCAAAAATTTGAGGTCACTGCCAATGACAACATGATCAGTAACAATATTGTAACCGAATCTTTTGAATTGACAATCAATTCTATAAATGACGCTCCTGTTTTTGACCTGAGCAAAAATTCAATTACAGTGAATGAAGATTTTACTGAACCTGTAGTCATAACCATCACCCAGGGGCACATTCCGGATGATGAAACAACTCAGGCCATTACATATTCTGTGTTACCGGCAATATCAGAAATAGTTGATATCACTATAAACGAAAATACTGGTGAACTTGTGCTGACCTCAATTGAAAATAAAAATGGGACACAGGCTTTTACTGTCACTGCCAACGATAGCCAAATGCAGAACAGTATTGCATCTGCCAGTTTTGATTTGACAATTAATTCTGTAAATGACTCACCTGTATTTGCTTTAAGCAACTACACTATTACTGTTGATGAAGATTTCACAACCTCACAAACAATTAACGTAATACCTGACTATCCGCCAGAGGATGAAATCAGTCAGGCGGTTTCTTACAGTCTGTCGCCTTCATCAATAGAAATAGCTGATATTGCAATAGATCCAGTAACCGGCAAAATAAATATACAGGCATCTGACAATCAAAATGGCTCTCAAGTTATTGATGTCATCGCCAATGACAGTCAGTCTCAAAATAATATTTTTAAACAGCGTTTTAAATTGATTATCAATCCCATTAATGATCCGCCAACAATTTCAGCAATTAGTGATCAAACTATTCTGGAAGATGCCATACTCGGACCCCTGACTTTTATAATTTCGGATATAGAATCCGGCTTGTTGACAATTGAGGCCCAGGCGTCCAATATAACTGCCTTACCAGCGCAGAATATTACGTTCTGTGCTATAAGCAGTCAATCTTACAGCCTGAATGTAATTGCTTTTGAAAATAATAATCTGACTCTCACAATCGCACCCTTGAAAAATATTAATGGTGATTACACAATTAATTTGTCGGTGACAGATAGTCAGTCATTGTCTGATTCCACCACTTTCAACCTGTTGATACAGGTTGTCAATGATGCCCCTGTTTTTGAAAAAGGAAGTGATATAAATGTTCTTGAAGATTGCGGAACACAAGTAGTAAATAACTGGATACCTGAATTGAATGCTGGTGCCGATAATGAATCCAGCCAAAATTTAAGTTTCTATGTGCATACCAAAAATGATGCATTATTTGCCTCACAACCATCGCTATCTATCTCAGGCTCACAGGCTGATCTGCGTTTTACTCCAAAACCTGATCTCTTTGGCAGTTCGATAATTGATATATATCTTGAAGATGATGGCGGAACTGACAGTGGCGGAACAGATCAATCACGTATTGAATCTTTTACACTAACTGTAATGCCTGTAAATGATCCGCCGGAATTCACCATTGGTTCCGATCAAACAGTTTTTGGCGGTACAGGACAGGTTCAGACTGTACACCACTGGGCCAGTGGTATTAAGGCAGGACCTGCAAATGAATCCACTCAGAATTTACAGTTCCATACGAGCATTAGTGATCCTAGCATGTTTGTTAATGGACAAAATGGTATCTCTATTTCTGACAGTGGAACATTGACCTATTCCCCAACAGCAATTGCAAATAGTACTGTTACAGTGACAGTCTATGTCAGTGACAGCCAGGCTGAAAATTATTCCAGTAGCAGTCAATATTTCAATATTACTGTTAAATCCAGAAACAGAGAGCCCACATTCAGTTCGGGCCCTGATATTTCTGTTAATGAAGATGCGGGTGAGCAAACAATTCAAGCATGGGCAACCAGTGTCAGCCCGGGAGAGTCCAATGAGTTGAATCAAACCCTTTCATTTCAAATTGAATCTGTCACACAACCCGGCATTTTTACAAGTATGCCACAAGTTATTGTATCTGGAACAACTGGTATTCTTAAGTTTACGACTGCACCCAATGCCCATGGCAGCAGTCATATTATTTTAACTCTGAGAGATGATGGTGGCACGGAACATGGTGGAGACGACCGAAGTCCATCCTATGGTTTTGACATTGATATTGTATCTGTAAATGATTCCCCATCCTTTATTAAAGGCTCGGATATTACAGTAAAACAAAACTCAGGTCAGCATTCTGTTGTCAATTGGGCCACCCAAATATCCAGAGGGCCGGCTGATGAAAATACACAAAGTCTTACTTTCCATGTGACAAACAATAGCAATCCGGGCATATTTTCAGTTAATCCCAATATTTCATCAAGTGGAGATCTTGTTTTTACCCCTGCGAATACAACCGGTACATCAGAAAAATCAATTCATCTGGCTGATAATGGCGGTGGAAATAATAGGAGTGCTACGCAAACTTTTGCAATTACAGTGGACGCCACAGCGCCACCTGAAATCTCGGCTGTAGAAAACCAGGAAACTGCCCAGGATACCCCTACAGATGCGATTACGTTAACAGTTAATGATGAGGATACCAATGAGAACAATTTAATAATTACTGCAACATCGTCCAATACAGATATTGTTGTAAATTCGAAGATTGCAATTAATGGAAGTGGAAATAATCGTCAAATGGTAATCACGCCTACAGCAGGAGAATATGGTTCTGTAACCATTACTATCAGTGCAGATGATGGTAATACAGCATCAAGTACTAAATTTGCCCTGACTGTTCATCCCAAACCATCAGCAAGTATAGGAATTGCTGACGAATATACAATCACTGGAGCAGCACCTTTAGCCATTGCGTTTTCTCCAACTCAGATTCAGCATGAGGTGACTGATTGGCTATGGGATTTTGGGGATGGTACAACCAGTGACAATCAGCATGCGCTTCACTCCTATCAGTTACGTGATGGAGAGCATATCTCAAACTATACAGTAAAACTGACAGTCAGCGGCCCGGGCGGCAGCAGTTATGTTCAAATTCCGGATTATGTTAAAGTTCATACCAGAGCCAATGTGGATTTTGTTGTTAATGGTAATCGATCGGGATCAAAACCCTTTACTGTATCTTTCACAAACCAGTCTGATGTTTATAATTCTGCCAGTGTGAAATGGTATTTTGGCGATGGTATCACAGATACAACTGATCACCCGACCCATACTTACACTCAAACTGGCAAATATTCAGTTGTCCTTGAAGTAACTGACCTTGATGGCAACAAATACACAAAACAAAAAGCAGAATATATTGAAATTATTGGGCGTAAAATTGCTGGAGCGGTCTATCATGATACCCTGCCTTTAGAAAATATGATTGTTGAGGTCTGGCAAGACAATATTCTTTATGGCACAACTACAACACAAACAGATGGTACTTATACACTCAACGATTTGCCATCCCTTTATCGATTGATTGTTGCTGCTATGCCGCCTCTGGATGATATCCAATATTTGCGTCAATATTACCTAAATTAAGCGATTGTTCAGAAAAACTATAAATACAACCCAATTTATAGCCCATTTTATTGGCATTCGCAACTAAAAATTTATTTTTTTCTTTTCACCCATTTAGTGATCTTGCATTATTGA
>Ga0272440_1002095_pt1 | contig 15799 bp, 16 predicted proteins | sample SSMMMBAug17_FD_192440 | JGI IMG/M metagenome (GOLD analysis project Ga0272440, IMG submission 192440) | Marine sediment archaeal communities from Little Sippewissett salt marsh, Falmouth, MA, United States - SSM-MMB-Aug17 | ecosystem: Environmental > Aquatic > Marine > Wetlands > Sediment ... | reverse complement strand
TTGTATCGCCAGTTCCTTCATACGATGTAGTGCTTCTTCACAATCTGCCAGCGCTGCATCTCCAACTTCGGCATAAGAATAGGCATCATTGCTGTTCCGAATAGACTGATTTGAGCCCAAAGATTCTGCCTTCATCTTGGATAAATGCGCAGTGGAAGCAACGTCGTCACTTGCACGATTGATCGCTTTTCCGGATGTCATCCGCTCAATCGCTTCCAATTGTTCTTCGTGAAATCGCTGAAAATTGTGTACATCGACATTGCGAACTGCTGAATATAATAAGCCTATCATGATAAACCTCCTTCGCTTGAGCTTTTCGCTTTTGCGTTATTGTTTAAAAATCCAAATTATTTTTTGTAATGAATAAAAAGTTCTATAATTATAGGACTATGCGGCTTTATCGGTTCAATTTGATTTTATCTTAAATATTACTTTGGTTAGCCTTTTTTTATTTTATTGCGATTCAAAGGCACGCCCTCCCATGCAGCAGCCATAACTATCATGCAATCAACAAAATCTAACTCTTCCGGATTATAAAAAATGGAACCATCACCCAAAGCTGTTTGTGAAATTTTAGTAAAACTATCAGGTGTAACCATTTGCTGACCATCCCGATTTAAAACTTCTTTAAAACATCTTGCATGACGTCCATTTGTAGCATCATATAAATCTTGATTCATTTTTCTGACATGAGTGATCACTTTTTCTGCCCGCTGATTCTGTGGTGTTTTGGCATATGTTTCTGGACCGGCCAGGGGATAGAGGACATCAGCAATAAAATCAGCATTTTTATGATAATTATACTCCAGGCCATATGGCAATAATATGGACATACATGTCCCATGCGGCACATGACAAACTGATCCAATGGAATGTCCCAGCGTATGCACCATACCCACCATAGAGTTTGAAAACGCGATGCCCGCAAGATTTGCACCCTTTGCAAGGGCCAGGCGACCATCTTTGTCATCAGGATTTTTTACAACGTTTAACAAATTATTACTCAACAGTTCAATCGCAGCCATAGCATGGGTATCACTTAATGGATTTTTTGCAAGACAGGTATAGGCTTCGATAGCATGTGTCATGGCATCCATGCCTGTGGATGATGTCAAAAAGGGTGGAAGTGTCAATGTCATGCGGGAATCCAAAACAGCGACATCAGGTAATAAGAAATAGGATGTAAACAACATTTTTCGATTCTTTTCATGATCCGCAATAACAGCAACCAATGTTACCTCAGAACCAGTGCCAGATGTTGTGGGTATGGCAATTAATGGGTTCAGAGGACGTTTAATCGCACCAGCACCACAAAATTTGATTAAGTCGTCAGCATCCTCAGATACTACAATATTGACACCTTTGGCAGTATCCAAAACAGATCCACCGCCAACTGCAATGATAGCGTCACATTTTTTTTCACGATATACACCCGCCAGATGATTGACAACTTTCAAATCAGAATCTGGCGGGATATTATCCTCAATTGAGCCAATGTTTACTTTATCTTTTATCGCCTCGGTGACAATATCAATTAAGCCTGCACCGGCAACGCCTTTATCTGTCAAAATTAATGGGGTGCTTGCATTGAGCTGAGCCAATGCATCGGGTATGCTTTCCAGTGCATTATGACCGGCCAGGGTCTTAACCCGACAACAAAATTCAAAATATCCAGGAATATGCATTCTAAACTCCTTTTAAAAAGACAGACCTTTCAAGCAATAGATTTGCCCTCATATGCGGCTGTCAGTATTTTGATACATTCATCTTTGTCCATGCCCAGACCATTGTCAATGGCCTTTTGCGCAATTGCCGGAAGACTATTTTTAGAAATTTCAGTTTGTTCCAGTGTTTTGGGTATTGCATTTTTTTTCAGGCTTGCCATTTCTGTTTGCATTTGTTTGATATCATCAATCACTTTTTGTTTGTAGTTACTTTTTGATGTTTTTGCAAGGGTATCAAGATCTGCGACAGCTTGAAACAGTTTTTCAGCAAAGGACGCATTTTTGTCCATTTGATATTCAAGCCCATAGGGTAAAATTATTCCCATACATTGGCCAGAAGGAATATTGAACATTGATCCGGCAGCTTTTCCCAGACGATGCACCATACCAGGAGAAACATTGGAAAAAGCGCAGCCTGCCATAGACGATGCATTTCCAATCCCCATATTCGCTTGTTTGTTTTTTGGATTTTTAAGCGCTTTGGGCAGGCAATCTTTAATATGCTGTATTGCAGCATACGCATAAGCATTGATGAATTCGTTACCATTTGGATGAATACAGGCTTCAAGTGAATGCGTCAAAGCCAGCATTGCTGTTGATGCCATCAATTTCGTGTCAGGCGACTTATATAATACAGGATCAATCACAACCAGATCGGGCATCAGAAAAGGAGATGTATATGCCTTGTTTTCAACAAAAGCATATCGGGTGATTTCGAACCCATTTCCCCATGCAGTGGGAATTGCGATAAAAGGCAAGAGGCGATGATTAATTTTATTGACACCCGCAAGTAAGTTTAAATCATCGGGTTTTCCGGAGACAACAATATTTAAACCTTTTGCAATGTCCATTGCTGCGCCTGCACCAAGTGCAATGATAGAATCAAACCCTTTATATAAAAATTTTTGTGATAATTCGCGAATGGTTTTTACATCTGCTGTCTTGGGAACGCCTTCAAACAAGCCAAATTTCATTCCCGAATCTTTGAATGCATTGATGAGATGTTTACTTAACCCTTTGTCAGCTGTGTGCTGATCTGTGATGACAATAGGGCGTTCAGCATCCAATGCTTTCAGTTCGATAGGAATATGATCCAGCGCCTTTTTTCCAGCATTGGTTTTAACCGGACAAAAAAATTCAATCGTTGATTCTTGCATAACTTTTTCCTTTGTTTGATATGGATTTTTTTTGAGGGCCATATCATTATTATTTAGTCGTATCGTCCAACTATGGTTTTTCGTATTTAGCATGAACAAACTTACATTTCAGATGAGTGGAAAAACCAAAGCTGGCTTATCATAATTTTTGATGGATAGAACTTATCACTGTGATTTTCGGAAAAGAAAATACCAATTACCTGAACGTCATGAATGCAAGCTAATTATGAGATAATTTCGCTTTTAATACTGCCAGCTCTTTTAAGGCTGCTTCTGCTCTTTTTCGTTCCTGTTCAACTTGTTTTTCAGCTTCTTGTACGCGTCTTGCCTCTTCGTTAGCACGGTGTGCTTCTTCATCTGCTTTTCGAATAGCCGCTTCTGCACGTTTCGTGATTATATCAACACATTGATCCAGTTTATTTGCTCGTTTCACAGCTTCTTCTGCGCGCATAAATTCAATTCTTGCCTTTTCTTCGCCTGACAGTAAAATCTGGCCATTTTGATCAAACCATAATAACCATTCTGTATCAAAACCTTGATACATGGCTCTATGAACTTTCAAGCCAAGTTTTAAATCAGGGAACCAGACACCTTTCTTTTGAATATTCTTCCTGTGATAAGCTTGATACCTACCATGCAACAATTGATAGGCATGTAGGCTTGTGTTAAAAATATGCAATTCTGGATCAAATATTATATAATATTTGATATTCATTCTTTCATATTTTCTAAGTTTAGCATCACGTTCATTGCCTACTTTATTGAATACAATTTCAATGACCAGTTCAGGCGGCTTTCCATATATCCCAATAAAATAACATCGGTTTCTCTTAGTCCAAATATCTTCTGGTAGTATGACATTCAAACTAAGAAACATGTCAGGAACAATAGGGACATCAGGTGGATTCTCATAAATACCAACATTTGCACACGCGACAAAAGGCCTGTCATATGCCCAGCTCGTATAAAGTGTGTCTGTTAAAAGTCTTTGCTGCCTTTCTGAGTATAGATTATCCACAGGTTCATCATCCTCTGTAATAAATTTTTCATAATCAATCAGTGTATCTGGGGCAGTAGAATATCCATGCTGATATTCTTTGACTTGCATAGTGAACGTTTCTAGCTCTGATTGCGCTTGATATTTAACTTTTGCTTCATGCATTAAGCCTCCAAAAAGAAATATTCCAATCTCAGAATCCTAAAATGGTCCGAAGATAAATTTGGAATCGTCCTTTTACTTTTCGGTCCATTGGCCATTGCGGATAGCGTTTGACAGCGAGCTTTGCAATGATTTTGGGAAGCAGATAAACCTCTACCATGTCTAAAATTCGTACCACTGAACATGCGTTGGGAATGTCGCCATCAACAGTCAGGCGATCATGACAACTAGAAATGGCAGTGCTTTCTTGAAACGTAAACAACAAAACCGCGGCTTCAAGATTTTTAATCGTCATATCGACATTGATTTTTTTTCCTTTTGGGTTAGAGCCCATATATTTGACACGACCATTGATATCTTTTCCAACCAACATTCGCGGCCCATTGGGTGTGACGCCCAGAGAAAACAGGAATTGATCTGGCAATTCCTCAAATTCTTTCTTAATATCCCCATCTGCTTTTGCAGCAGCCTGAATTGCACGCCCCACAAACCAGAGCATGATGGCTGTGTATATGCGTTTCAATCTCTTTTTTCCAGGGATAACATCTTTGTATTCGCCCACTGTAACCTCCTATATATATTATTTATTAGATAATTACATTATGGAACGTTCTGAAAATAAGTTCCCCATTCTAATATAATGTTCGTACTGTAGAGACATAGCATGTGCTAAGTCTATACGGCCTTATGTTTTTGTAAGATCCAGACCTCGGAACAAAATACCGAGGTCTGAAAATCAAGAAAATGAGTTTGTTATTTTGCGAGCATTCCAAAATAGTGTTTCAGCAGTCAGATAATTATAATAATAATTTATTTCGCCGAAACCATTTTAATCGCTTCGACAGGACATTTAAGTTCGCAAAATCCACAGCCAATGCAGTTATTGCTTTCGGGTAAATAGGGAAAAAGTCTTTCGCTCTCATTTTCTTCAATATCTGGAACATGAAGACATTGTACAGGGCAAATATCGACACAGCTTAAACAGGCAGTGCATTTTGACAGGTCAAATTGAGGACGATCCCATTTTGACCGATTTAGGATTTCACATTGTACACCAAAATTGTCATAGATTGCACCTTTGGGGCATATTTTCCCACAAGCACCACAATCAATGCACAATGTTTCATCAATTTTTTGAACATTTTCCTTTTCACCATAAATGGCATCAACAGGACAAAGGCGTTTGCATACCTCGCAACCTATACATACATCTTTAATGGTATATGCCATGATTGTACCCCTTATAAAAAATTATTCATTAATTCCCAATTTTTGTTTGGTTTCCATGGTTGGTTTTCCGGTTTCAGTATCCCACCCAAAATATTGCCAGTATTCGCTCATCAGTCTGTCCAGATTGACAGACCGCCCTTTGTTGGCCCCTTTTGTTTGTAAAGGTTGTCCAATGGTCCTTAAAGGCATTTTTATATTTTTAGGTTCAATACCGTGTTTAACATTAAATTCTTGTTTGATTGTCTGGATACGTTGTCCAATTTCCATAATTTCATCAGGTGTTTTGTTCCATCCGGTAGCGGCATTAAGCCAATCAAACAATGGTGTTCGCGTAGATCCAAGGAAGGCACCAAACATACATGCGCCCACGCCATTGATGATATTCATATATTTACTGCATGCGGCTGCCATATGAATCTTTTCATCATCCACAGTATATTTTGTATCTTTATGATATAGGATTTTTGGCACAGGCAAGGTTTTAATTTTTTTCCAGAGTTGAAACATTTCATAATAAAGGAATGCGCCTATTGTATGACGTCCAGGGGTAGCTTCAACACTATAATGGATTGCAAACCCCGGATCGCCTCGGCCATCATGTGCCGCAGGTTCCTGACCACCGGCATGTATGGCAAATTTTTCAGAACCTTTGCCAATTTTTTGAGATGCCACGCGGACACCATCAGCAAGAATATCACCAATACCTTTGCGATCAATCATCATTTGAAGCATTGCGATCATAGCATCGGTATTGCCCCATGTAAGCTCAATGCCATCAGTATCATCTTTGGTAATAATGCCATTTTCATAGCATTCAATGGCAAATGCCAGCGTATGACCGGCGGAGATAGTATCCATGCCAGCACGATTCAGCAGTTCATTCATGTAAAAAATACTGTCCGGGTCCTTATTCATGCACAAGGCTCCCAAACAAATAACAGTTTCATATTCTGGTTTGTGTGTTTCTTCATATTTACCAGATATGGTACAGATGCCACCACATCCCAGAGGGCATGAATAACAATGATATTTAACTATTTCGCAATCAGTAAATACATCAGGGTTAACAATTTTTGAATGACTCACTGGCCAATCCGCACTGGAACCATCCCAATTTTTGATAGGGGAATCTCCAATTTCAACACTCAACTGGTTCATGGAAACAGTGCCCCATTTTCTTAAAAATATTTTATAGAGCATGCCATCCATGATCAATTGATGTGGCAAAAACCGCATCAGTTTGCCCACATAAGCTGTGGCCGGGCCGGTCACAAAAGGCGGCTGAAAATTAACCCATCGGCTGCAAGTTTTGCTCAGTCGTTTCATTTCATCGTAGTTATGGGGAACAATGGATTTATTGCCATTTAAAACAAGGGCTTTCAATTTTTTAGCCCCCATGACTGCGCCAAGACCCGATCGTGCAGCGATTCTTCCACGATCATTGCATACACCTGAAATCAAAGAGCAATTTTCGCCTGCCTGACCAATACATGCAACACGCGGTGTTTTACCTTTTTGGGAGTAACGATTAATCAAAATCTGTTCAGCTTCAACAGCATCAGTTCCCCATACATCAGCGGCATCCCTTAATTCCATTGTTTTTGCATCAATATAGAGATAAACTGGTTTTTCACTAATCCCCTTGAATAAAATCCCATCATAACCACATTGTTTAATTGCTGGTGAAAAATTACCACCACAGTTGGCATCACCCCATGTACCGGTCAATGGCGACTTTCCAACGACCATCCATCGGCCTGTAAATAAGCTGCCGGTTCCGGTCAACAAACCGGACATAAAACCAATATAGTTATCCGGGCCTAAAGGGTCCGCATTTACAGGTATTTTATGATACAAATAATATGCACCTAAACCTGTTCCGGATAAATATTCTTCGTACACTTTATCGGGTATTTCTTCCTCAAGAAATTCTTTTGTTGACAAATCAACAATCAAAAGTTTGCCCATGTATCCTTTACCCATAAAACCTCCCCTATATCCAAAAAATCATTATAGATTGGCGGATCAAAATCCGCGTTATGCATGAGATATTCTTATTTAAGAAACAATCGTCCTTGAAACGTTTTTCGATCTTTCAGTCGTTGATGAATCAGATTCAACGTTGCATGTTTATTCAACGCCCAGGTTGGTGCAACCAGTTCATGAGGGTGTGGATCTCCTGTCAAGCGCTGAATAACAGTTTTACATGGTAAACGTTCAATAACATCGCACACCCAATCAGCATATTGTAAGGGATATAAACATTGATATTGGCCATCACGATACATTTTTTCCAAAGGCGTATTTTTAACAATATATAACAAATGAATTTTCACTGCGTCAAGGGCTAACTCAGCAACAGTATCTGCTGTTTGAATCACATGATTTCGTGTTTCAAATGGCAATCCTAGAATTAAATGCGCACACGTCAAAAGCCCTCGCTTTTTTGTAGCAGAGATAGCATCAATGAAAGCCTGTGAATCATGTCCTCTGTTTATTCGGACCAATGTTTCATCATGAATGCTTTGAAGGCCATATTCAATCCATATCAGGTATTTTTCGTTATAAGCCTGTAGTAAATCCAGAATCTCATCTGAAACACAATCAGGGCGTGTACCAATACATAAACCAACAATGTCGGGTACAGATAAGGCTTCATCATACAATGATTTTAAATGATGAAACGATCCATACGTATTGGTATACGCTTGAAAATAAGCCAGAAATTTTTTTGCTTTATATCTTTTAATCAGTCGTTCCTTTCCCAGGAGCAACTGATCTCTGATACACATTTGTTTTGCCAGTCCAGTACCTGATCCCATTGCATTACAATATATACAACCACCTGTTGAGATGGTGCCATCCCGATTGGGACAGGTAAGACCGGCATCAATGGTAATCTTTTGAACCCGACAACCAAATCGGGAACGCAGATACGTATTTAATTGCGTGTAAGGTTTTGATTCCAAAATAAATTACATTAAAACAGTTAAGCATAAGGAATCATACGTTTCAAACATTTCGTGTTGGTCGGATCAATCACATGGCCCTTCCTGAGTACACGTTTACGTTTGGTTGTTTTCTTTGTCAATATATGATTTGCATGAGACTTTGAAAATTTAAATTTTCCTGAGCCTGTTTTTTTAAATCGTTTGGCTGCTGCCCGATTTGTTTTCATTTTTGGCATGACTGATAGCACTCCTTTTCAATCACAAATTATTTGGGTGACAATAGCATAAACATATTTCGTCCTTCTAATTTTGGCATTTGTTCAACAATTGCCACATCCTCGGTAGATTCAATTACACGTTGTAACATTTCTTTACCTTGATGGGTCAATGTGATTTCTCTTCCGCGAAACATGACAGATACTTTGACTTTATCTTTTGATTCGATGAAGCGTTTGATATGTCCAATCTTGGTGGCTAAATCATGATCGCCTGTTTTGGGGCGAACTTTGATTTCTTTAATGTTAACTGTTGATTGTTTTTTTTTGGCCTCTTGCTGCTTTTTTTGTTGTTCATACTTAAAGCGGCCAAAATCCATAATCTTACATACCGGGGGCTCTGCATTTGGCGAGACTTCAACAAGGTCAAGTCCAAATTTTTCGGCTTCTTCCAAAGCACGATTTTTTGTTATTACACCAATCTGTTTGCCATTCGGATCAATAACCCGAACTTCTCTCGCCCTGATTTGTTGATTGATGAAAACTCGTTTAGCTATGTGACACCTCCTGATGGTTATCTAAAATACTTTCTTCTTTGCATTTTAGAGTGAGTCAAAATTATCCACATTTTCAATTGTATTTGGTGGATAAAAAAATATAAAGTTTTAATTTATTAAAGAGATTGCAGAAAATCAAGTAAAATATTACTGAAACAAATTCATTTCCAATTCACGTTGGTCAATATGATTACAAACTGACTCAATGAAATGATCCAGCGATACGCCATAGGCAACATGACCATCCAATCGTCGAACAGATACAGTATTATTTTCCTTTTCTTTATTTCCCAGTGTTACAATCAATGGAATTTGATTCAGTTGTGCATCTCTGACTTTTTTCTTCAGGTTTTCTGAACGACTATCAATCTCTGTACGAATGTTCTTTTGTTCCAGTTGATCCTGAATTTCTTTTGTAAATGGGATCAAGTCATCATTTAATGACATCAATATGACCTGCACAGGTGCCAGCCACAATGGAAATTTTCCAGCATAATGCTCAACCAGAATTCCCAAAAATCTTTCAATCGAACCATAGATTACACGATGAATCATGATTGGACGTTTTCTTTCATTGTTCGGCTCAATATAGGTAAGGTCAAAACGTTCTGGCAAGGACATATCCAATTGAATGGTTCCGCATTGCCAGGTCCTTTTGAGTGCATCTTTAATATGAATATCGATTTTAGGGCCATAGAATGCACCATCACCTTCATTAATATGATAAGGCTTTCCATATTTTTCCAAAGCTTCTTGAAGGCCTTTTGTGGTTTTTTCCCAGTCTTCATCTGAACCAATAGATTTTTCAGGCCTTGTGGATAATTCTAAATGAAAGGTTAAACCGAAAGTGGAATAAATTTTTTCTACCAGGTTGATAACGCCTAAAATTTCATCACAAATTTGCGTTTCAGTCATGAATATGTGAGCATCATCCTGATGAAACGCGCGCACCCGAAATAGTCCATTGAGTACACCGCTTAATTCATGTCGATGCACCAAACCAATTTCTCCAACCCGAAGCGGTAGTTCTCTGTAAGAATGGGGTTTCATACCAAACAATAACATGCCGCCCGGGCAGTTCATGGGTTTAATGGAATAGTCCACATCGTCAATTGTTGACACATACATATTTTCTCGATAATTATCCCAATGCCCACTGCGCTCCCATAAACTACGATTAAGCATAATCGGCGTTTTTGTTTCAACATAACCTGCTTTACGATGTTCATAACGCCAGTAATCTAAAAGTTCATTCCAGATGACCATGCCTTTGGGATGAAAAAATGCCATCCCAGGGGCTTCTTCATGAAAGCTATATAAATCCAGGGCCATACCAATTTTACGATGATTCCTTTTTTTGGCTTCTTCAAGAAAGTCTAAATACCCTTTAAGTTCTTTTTTATCGAAATATGCTGTACCATAAATGCGTTGAAGTTGCGCGTTTTTTTGATCAGCGCGCCAATAGGCACCGGAAGCTTTAAGTAATTTAAAGGCTTTGACAAAACCTGTATGCGGCACATGCGGTCCGCGACAAAGATCGGTAAAATCGCCCTGTTCATACAGGGATATTTCGCCATCAGTCAAATCAGAAATCAACTCAAGCTTATAGGGTTCATCTTTGAAAAAAGTTTGTGCATCGGATTTAGAAATTAATTTGCGATGAAAAGGTAATTTTGCTTTGACAATTTTTTTCATTTCAGCTTCAATTTTAGGGAAATCATCACGAGAAATTGGCGTCATATCAATATCATAATAAAACCCTTCTTCAACAGTAGGGCCAATGGTCAGTTTGGCATCAGGATACAAATGCAAAACAGCTTGTGCCATTACATGCGCAGCACTGTGACGCATAATTTCTATTGATTCAGGGTCTTTTATTGTAATAAATTGAATTGCACCAGAATTGGAAACTGTGGTATATAAATCTACCAACTGATCATTTACACGCATTGCCACGCAATTACGTGCAAAATCATCTGATATGGTTTCAGCGATCTGAAAACCGGTTAATGGAGATTCAAAGTTTTTTTGATTGCCATCAGGAAACGTTAACACTATCATTATTAGATCCTTATTATAGGAAAGAATGTATATTTTTTCGTGAAATTATTTTTGAAATGCATGATTAAATTTTTAAAATATTAAAAAATAGCATAGAATATATAAATTTCAATAGCAGGTCAAGAAAAAAATATTTAACCATTCACACAAAACAAAGAACTTTTTTTATTAATCTTATGATACATAACGCTTCAATAACATACTTTATCATTGTTTTTATTGTTGGTGCATTATTGATATGGTGGATTCGACAGCGACTTGTTCGCCTGGAAACCAGACGAAAAATTCGTATCAAGCGCCTGAAAAGATTCGAATCAGTTGAAACATCATCGCCAGTAGAAAAACCTTTGATCAATGCAAAAGAAGCCGCAGTAGACAGCATTGAAAATCGGTTTTCAATTATTCGAAAAATTGCATTCTTTTCTGTGGTAGCTATTTGGATTATTGCGCTTTGTATCCCTTTTATGAAAAATGTGCCAGCTACCTTTGTTTCAATAATGGTGGCATCTTCAGGAATCATTATTGGCATTGCCTCAAGACCATTCATTGAGAATTTGATATCAGGTATAGTCATATCATTTTCACATCCTTTAAGAATAGGTGATACGATTATTGTAGATGGTCATTATGGTTACGTTGAAGATATTACGATAACCCATACAATGCTAAAAGTCTGGAACTGGCGTCGTTATATCATACCCAACAGTCAAATGTTGTCCAAAGAAGTGATTAACTGTACCATAAATGATCCTTATCAATGGACACATGTTGAATTTTATGTCGCATATGGCAGTAATCTGGAACTGATCAAGGAAATTGCAATTCATGCAGCGATACACAGTGAATACTTTGCAGACTATGAAGATCCGCGTTTCTGGATTATGGGCATGGAAGAAAAGGGGTTTAAATGCTGGGTTGCTGCATGGGCCGACTCTCCTGCTGATGCCTGGGAACTGGGAAATGACATTCGGACAGAATTGATAAAAAAATTTGATTACTATGGCATTAAATCCCATTATTGGGAATTGAAATTTAATGATTTTTTCCCAATGAGTCGGTCCGACCCTGACCCTCTGACCCAAGATGCCTAAACCCTCTTTTTGCACTTTACATTTTTCTGTAAATAAATGTAAATACTTTACATTCATGTGATGCAAAAGCATTTGAAAACACGCCTTGCATAAATCTAAATATATAATTAAATTAAATAGATATAATAAAAACGTAAAGCATTACATGCTTTGGCACACTCACTGCTATATTAGAAACAAACATGATTGCGTTTACAATAACAAAAAAAAGGAGGTCAACATGTTTGAGACCATACAACAAGGCGGTTTATTTATGTATGTCATATTAACAGTGTCAGTTATTGCCATGTCATTGTTTTTTGAACGCGCAACGTTCTTATATTTTCGTTTACGACTGAATATCGAACAGGCATATCAAAATATTGTTCGATATCTGGAAAAAGTTAATTATCGAGGTGCCATTGAAGAGTGTGTGCGGATAGAAAATCATCCTTTAGGACGTATACTAAAAGCGGGTTTGCTTAAATCAGACAAAAAAGATAAGGATATTGAGCGGGCAATGGAAGAAAGTATATTAAGAGAAATTCCTTCTGTTCGTGCGCGCATCAATTATTTGACAATGTTTGCCAATATCGCAACCTTACTTGGCTTATTAGGCACTATTTTTGGATTGATCACCGCATTCAAGGGAGTAGGTTCAGCATCTGAAGCCATGCGTCAGGAGATATTGGCACAGGGTATATCTATGGCTATGATGACAACTGCTTTTGGATTGATTGTCGCTATTCCCTGTATTGCAGGTTATTATATGCTTAACAATCGCGGTGATTACATTATTGATCAATTGGAAGAAAAAGCTTTGGGACTTTATAACACGTTAACCATTATGAAACGTGAAAGGGAAATATCATGAGACGATTAGGAAGAAATAGAAAAGACAATGACACAGACACTGATATTGATATGGTCCCAATTATGAATATGTTTCTGGTGTTAATTCCATTTTTATTAAGTTCAGCAAGCTTTTTTGATATCAATGCCATACATACATCGGTGCCTGTCAGGCAAACAAATGTGGATCAAAATAAATCAGCGGCTTCTACTGAAGCTACTGTTATCCCAGTCATTGAAATGAAGGCAGACAGAATTGAATTGTATGTTATGTCTGAACAGATATCTGCCAAAGATCTGACAAAATGGGATTTATCTTTTACAAAGCAAAATGACAAATTCCCTTTGGAAGATATTCAACACTATCTTCAGGATATGAAAAATATATATCCAAAAAGCGATACCATTTTGGTTATTCCTGATAACGATATCCTTTATGAAACCATTATTCAGACCATGGATCTTGCTCGAAATGCAACACAAAATCAATTATTTCCCAATGTGGTATTGTCTGAAAAAATTTAATGTTAAAAGGAGTGTGGATTATGGCATTAGGTCAACGAAGATACCAACGAAAATCATTTGTCATTCCTAAGTTGCAAATTACGTCAATGATGGATATGTTTACGATCATTTTAATATTTCTGTTGTTTTCATTTTCTGATAATCCCGAAAAATTGCACATTGAAAAAGGAATGATGTTACCCAAATCAACATCTCAGATTGATTGCAATAAAAGTATAACTGTATCATTATCACCAAAAAGTCTGAAAGTCGGCAATCATCATATTGCAGATGTGAGTCAGGGTGTTATCCAGGGATTTGATCGACAACATCCTGAAAAATCAAATTTATATCAACATTTGATGAGCATTCGCCATAATTTTGAAACCAAAGATGAGCAGGATAATTCATCAATTGTTATCTTCTGTGATCAGCGTATGCCATACCAGACTATTCATCAAGTTGTGAAAACATCTGGAATGGCTGGTTTTCCAAACTTTCAGTTTGCTGTTCTTAAAAAATAACATGAATTTTTTATTTAAGGAGGTTCAAATGAAAAATATGATCCAAGCAATAATTGGCCTGTTATTTTTGATTATTTTTGTATCCATTTCACAATCCAATGGATATGCCCAACAAATAGAACCCAAAAAAGATAGCACGCTTTTGAAACGAATTGATTTTAACAATGCATATATCATGGGCCAGGCAATCAAATCTGGTGCGGTCTATTTGTTGAAACGAAAAAACAGCGATATCAAAAGTATGTTAAAATATCGAATGAGTTATCGAGATGAAATTCTTGAAGATTTTCATGTTCCTGATATTAAAAAATCTGTGTATCAAAAGGAATCTGATACCATGTTTTCAATGGATTCAAAATTCTCTCAATAACTCACCGGGGTCGGACCGACCCCACAAAAATTATTCGTCTTGACATAGAAAATTATCATGATATAATTTTTTTTCATGAAAAAAATATTAAAACGACATTTACAAATAGATTTACCTTCAAACCGCTCCGCATTTTTATGGGGTCCCAGAAAAACAGGAAAATCATTTTGGATTAATGCGAATTATCAAAAGTTCCCATTAATTGATCTATTAAAAACAGATGTTTTTGCAGACTATGTGTCCAGGCCATCATTGTTAAGAGAACAGTTTCAAACATATAAAGGGCTTGTTATCATTGATGAAATTCAAATGGTGCCTGATTTACTCAATGAAATCCACTGGCTCATTGAAAATGCAGGCGTTTCTTTTTTAATGACTGGCTCCAGCGCACGAAAATTGCGAAGAGGTCATGCCAATCTTCTGGGCGGAAGAGCCTGGCGTTTTTCAATGATGCCGCTAACATATTTTGAAACCCAGGGATTTAATCTTGAAAAGATAGTTATTTCTGGTTTAATTCCGCCCCATTTTTTGTCTGATTATCCCATACAAGATATCAGGTCATATGTTGCAGATTATCTTAAAGAAGAGATTGCATCAGAAGCTATTATTCAGAATATACCGGCTTTTTCTGAATTTCTGAGAATTGCTGCATTAACCACCGGCGAACTGCTCAATTACACAAATGTTGGCAGAGAAACTGGTGTGAAAGCCAAAACAATTCGAAATTATTTTCAAATCTTAGAGGATACCCTGTTAGGCTTCAGGTTACAGGCCTGGAAAAAAAAGAAAAACAGACGATTAATTGAAACCGAAAAGTTTTATTTGTTTGATGTGGGTCTGACCAATTATCTTTCTCGCCGCAAACCTTCAATGGGAACGCCAGAATTTGGAAAGTCTTTTGAACATTTTATATTTATGGAGTTAAAGGCTTTTCAAGCGTATTCAAATCCTGAACTTGAAATCCACTATTGGCGAACAGCATCCGGATATGAAGTTGATTTTATTCTTGATGATATGAACGTCGCAATTGAAGTCAAATCCAGCAGCAAAATTCACAGTGGGCATACTAAAGGTTTAAAAGCATTGCTTGAAGAACATACAGTGAATAAAGCAATCATTGTTTCTACAATAAAACAAGAAATGACAGTCAGTAAGGGAATTCACGTTTTACCCTGGAAACAATTTCTTGAAATGCTGTGGCAGGGTAAGTTTGATAGTTAAGGGATGAATTGGGATCAAACATTTAAATATTGACGCCAAGGAGATAAAAAACATATGAAAAATCTTCCATATGGCAATGCCAACTTTCAGTCAATTCGCTCAAAAGATCAGATTTATATTGATCGAACGAAATACCTGCGAATCCTTGAAGAAATGGATATTGACAGGGCTCTTTTCATTCGTCCCAGAAGATTCGGTAAATCA
>Ga0272440_1002094_pt1 | contig 15800 bp, 10 predicted proteins | sample SSMMMBAug17_FD_192440 | JGI IMG/M metagenome (GOLD analysis project Ga0272440, IMG submission 192440) | Marine sediment archaeal communities from Little Sippewissett salt marsh, Falmouth, MA, United States - SSM-MMB-Aug17 | ecosystem: Environmental > Aquatic > Marine > Wetlands > Sediment ... | reverse complement strand
TGATATAAAGGATTTGCTTTTCATCAGTGTCAAGCCAGTTGATGATCATTTGCAACAGACAACTCTTTCCTGAACGTCGTATTCCTGTTATCACTTTGATTACAGGCTTGTTTAAATATTTTTTTATCTCATTGATATAAATATTTCGAATAAACATGATACTTTCCAAATAATTTAAAATAATTTCGATATAACTGAATCTTTTTATAAATATTGATAAAATCTATTATATAAAATAATAAAATAAATCACAAAAGATTTAAAAACAATTCGATATAAGTGAATCTTTATAGTTTTTTTAAAAAATAATCAAGTATAATACACCGGATGAAATCGGACTTGAATTTGGGATTAAATTTAATTGCCAAAGCCGGGGCTGTTTTTACCTCTGTTGACAGCGAGGCAACCTTTAAAGTGAACTTGAAATGGACCAATAAAGAAAATCAGATGCGTATTAAAATAATTGATGATCAATCAGGAAAATAATTGGTTTGCGTGCGCGTTTTTCAATCAGCGCTTACAAAGACCTGGAAACCATTCACTTGAAGCACCTTATCCAGGTCGCCCACATCGATCCCCAGCTCCATGGTTGAGGTGCAGACAATACAGGCTTGCGTACCTTGGTGAAATTCGTTTTCAGAAATTTCTCTTTCTTCTCTGCTCAGGGAAGAATGATGCACATAGACAGCGTCTCCCGCTGTCTTGAGTCCACTGGAAATCCGCTCAACCAACCTGCGGCTTTCGCAGAAAAGTAGACTCTTGATGCCCTGGGCAGCATGGATGACTTGCGAAATGAGATGGCCGGGTTCATTCGTTAGTTTGATTTCTATCTTTTTTTTGCCTGGCTTTTTGGGGGGATCCACAACTTTTTTTGGATTTTCAGAGCTTCCCTGAAGCCATTCTAAAATAAGCTCAGGGTTTCCAACAGTTGCAGAGAGCCCGATACGTTGGAAATCATGATTACAATAGGCGCGAATCCTTTCTAATACAGATATGAGATGATTGCCGCGATCACATGCAGCCAGCGCATGAACCTCATCAACAATAACATATTTCAGGTGCTTAAATAGTTTGGCAGTTGGAACATTGCCGGAAACAAGCAAGGATTCAGCGCCAACTGGGGTTGTTTGAGACTGACAAATCCACCGGATTCGGTAAACTTAATGCGATCATGAAGTGGTTCCAATCCGCGTACGCCTTTTTTGCTGTCAAAGAATTCCCTTGTCCCTGTAAAGAGCCACAATATGCCAGGGAAATCTTTTGCAGCATCGATGATCTGCCGAAGACCATTGAGAGATTTACTTCTGACATCTGTTCTTGTCCTCAGAATGGTTTCCAGTTCATCAATAATAATCACAAGCCCGCTGTGACCGGCTTTTTTAATGATATTCATAATACCCTTGAGATATAAGAGTGCAGAGGCGCTTGATATTTCGCCTTTAATGCCCGCCTTTTTTTTTGCCCCTGCAGTAATATTTTTGGATCCGCTCATCCAGGAAATTAGACTGGAAGCGGCTTGATAATCCCCCTCCTGTTTGGCTTCAAAATACGCCTTTAGCACATTAATAAATTCATTGCCCGCCGCTTCTTTGGTCAAATCACTCAGCTCGGTTTCAAAACGAAGTTTGACCTGATCATCAAAATCGTCGGCATTGTCACCAATCTCATCTGCCAGGCGATCCTCTATGCGCGAGATCCATCTGTCGATGGCATCTTCCAGGGCACCGCTTGCAGCCATAGGGGTTCTGATGCCAGAGACAATCCGATGGTAGACATCATCGAATTTATGAAATTGGGTGTCATTGGGAGAGACCACCACAAATGAGACAGCAAAGTTATTGTTTAAGGCCTCCAGCAGGGTATACTGGCTCATGAACGTCTTGCCGCATCCATAGCCGCACCTGAGAAACTTGAATGCCCCTTCTCCTTTGGAAATCAGGTTTAACTGGCGCCTGATTTCATTAAGCGGTTTATCGATGCCAATGGCAAACTTGTCTAAGCCTTTTTCAGGCACAGTGCCACTGCGAAGCCTTTCAAAAATATGCTCGATTTCTTGCATCATGTTATCCTTTATTTTTTACGATATTCTTTTCCTTCAGGCGTCTGTTCGATATAAATATCAAATGGAAGCGCATTACTCCATTCGCCAATTTTATTGGCAAAACGCCGGCTTTTCCTTTGAGCAATGCCATTGTTTCCCAAGGTATTCACCAGAAATTTTTCTGTTAACGAACCATGTTTTTCAAGATGACGCAAAGCCGCATGAAATTCATCTGGGATTGTTTTACTATAAGCAGTTGCCCCTGGCTGATCCTTTTGTTTGCGCTTTTGTGGCTTTTCCAGTTGGTGCTGGGGTTCATAGTTTTCTACGTTAAAGTAATCTGCGGATTCATTGTTTTTTAGTATGGTTGCCTTCTGCGTCGATTTCAAGTATATTTTGGCCTTTGAATGGGCTCCATTAAACAACTTGAAATAAATTTCTGAATCCTGATCCAAAGGAAGGGTGATAATGTCACCCTTATGTTCTGCACCGACAATATCCCCAATTTCAACACGAATATCAGGTTCGGATATCAGTTGGACTTCAACCTGGGGTGGAGAAAACAGTTTTTTCTGCATTGATTTGACAGAAATGGAAATCCGATGGAATCCCAAAATATCGGTTTTTGTCTGGATCGTAAATTCAAAGGTGCCGGCACTTGGTGCTCTGGTCTGAACAGTGAAAAATACTTTGATTCTCTGGCATTTCATTGATCAGTTGCGATTCTTTTATATGCGCTGCCTTTAAAATACCTTCGCCGGCTGCCAGAAGGGCCAGTGTATCTCCCAGGAGTCTTTTTAGAAAATCTGCCCCACCCATTTCATAAGCGATGTCAATATTTCACCAGTTCATCAACTCTTTTTCACCCATACGGCCAATAATGAGCTGTGTTTTTATAATGTTGTCTATATCGGATTTTCTCATTTTAACTCCTGTTTAATGCATTTAAACGTCTATTTTTTATTCTTAGGAAAGCCTAAAAAATATAATTCCTCATTTAATAATTGTTCATTTTCGTTTTTGAACCATGACGCTGAAAAAGATGAAAAAGATGAATTAAAAGTGTATTTATTCATCTTATTCATCTTCTTCAGTGTAATCTTGGTTCAAAAAAATAGAGTGAACAGTTTTGTACGCATATGCTTGATGTTTAATTCTTGAGTTAAGCCTTTTTAAATGGGGAACGTATTTTTTGAGCATTCCTTAGGAATTCTAAAAAAATAACATACCCATATCTGTCGAATCATAATTACATGCAAGATCGCGTAGAGACGTAGCATGCTACGTCTCTACGGCACGTAAACCTCAATACGAATATTTAAAATGGGGAACTTATTTTTCGAAAGTTCCTTACTGAGTTTAGACACGATTGATGGAGGTAAAATCACATATGACAAAAAAAGATAACCATCAGGTCAATCAAAATGTCTCATGTAACTGGCATCATCCATACCAAACACTTAAATATTTTACAAGTATAGAATGTTGGCGATTACTAATAAGTAATAAATCATCAATAAAAGATTATTTTGATCACATCATCACATTTGATGATATTTTTAATCCCAATAATTGGTAAGGAATGCTCGGAAAATAAGTTCCCCATTTTAATTTCGGGGACATGACTTTATTTAATAATAAAATAATAAAATGGCGCATAAACCAATTGATCATTTATTAAATAAGGATTGTGTCCCCGGAATTAATATTTGTATATGAATGGCGTTATTGACGTTGAAAAAACAACTGATACTCAATTTTACACCAGATTTTCATGCTCATTTGTTCAAAAAAGACTGTTTAACTATTTCTCTGAAGAAATATTTGATCTTTTAGATCGTCTTTATGATCCATTTGAAGACCTAGGGACAAAAAGGGGACGAGGACAAAAAGGGGACGTCTATGATTTTATGCGTTTATCGGCAAGAGGCTGAATTTTTCAAATAAAAGCATAAAAGCATAGACGTCCCCTAATTTTCCCAGCGCCTGTCTCTAAACTGGTTTTATTTATGGTAGGTTATGGGCAATTGATGAATCTTTTCACCATGATAATCCAGCGATAGATTACAATTGGGCTGGGTTGATGTGGCATTGATTTTAATATCCCCCCTGAATGCTTCCGGAAATTTCATTGGCGAGCCTGGGTATTTTCTCAATGAACTCTTTGGAAAAATTAATATTGGCATGGGTGTGGAAACGATAATTGTTGATCAACTACTGAAAGCGTCTAATGAACTTATCTGGCGAGCCAGATGACATCAATTTCAAAATTGTCTGGTCGAGCTCTTCTTGTTGATAGGTTCCACTGATACGATAATCAATAAGTTCGATGTCTGCTTTATCTAAAATTCTGTAGGATAGATTGCCCGCAAGTATCAATTGGTCATTAAAAGCGAGGAGAGAAACATCTTTGATGCAAAAATAGTTCTTGTTTGCCTTTGGTGATATATGCAATGTTCCATTGGAATAGGAATATTCTTTTTGGAATTCACCTGAAACTGATTGAGCTTGATTTCTGGGTTCCATACATTCACATGAATGTTTTTAACAGTGATATTACAGGGCAGTCTTTTATTGACCACCTGTTCGAGATTTCGCAAAAAGTAGTCGGATCTTAAGTAACCAAGTATGGCCACAAATTAAATCAGTAAAAGAAAACATATAAGGATTATGATGAATGTTTTTTTCAGGGGCATTAACGATGCTCCAAATATTTTCTCAAATTATTTTGTATTTTGCAAGGCTTGAATCTGTTCTGAAATTGTCCTATCCAGTCCAATTTGAAATTCATTTGCCCATTGATGGGCTTCGGATTCCATTGTATCGAAGAGAAATCGGTAAGCATCCATAATGGTAACCATTTTTGCAGATAAAATCAAATCTGGCGTGTCATTTTTCAAAAGAACTGGTAAGGCATTGATTTGGGCTTGAAAACCATTTAGTTTTTTTTGTAATATCAGACTCGTCAGAATAAAGCGAATCCAGGATGACGAATACCCAAAAAACCGATCAAAAGCAACAACACCAGCGGATATTACCAGTATTGCAGATGAAACAATGCCAATATTCGGCGCCCAGCTCTTTCCAGCACACATTGCGGTAACCACTAAACCTGTGGCTGCAATTGTTGTAAGAATAATTGAGATGGCACGTAACAATTTTGCCCTTTGTTGCTTTTCATCTTTGCGATGCGTATACCATCTGATAACTTCGGTATAGTGACTCTGAACAGACTGGTAAAAGATTTGGATAGATGATTGCTTCTCTTCTTCGCTGTCCCAGCTGAGAAGTCCCAAATCTTTTGGGGTTATATTTTTGTGTTTTTCTAACATTTCCTCCTCCTTATATATAAGTAAATGATAAAAAACAAGTATTCATGCGATTAATTTATGATGAAATTACTGAAAAATTTGTCCGAATCTAGCTAAAGAATAGTTACTCAGGCGCTATCTGCCCTGTTCTTTATTAGAACCGATCTGGTTCATTAACTTAATCACATCCATCATTTGAACATGTTCATCTGTGTTAACCGTCATACCGGCTAATATTTTCAACATCTGAACAATATCTATCATATCCAGTTTAAAATTTCCATTCAGATCACCATTTTTAGAATATGACTGATGTATCTGAACAACCTGTGGGGTATTCACAGCTCCGACAGCGGATATGATGATTTCTCCGATACGTTCAATAAGATTTAAATTCGAATGACAACGTATCCTAATAATACCTGAATCTAAACCAGATGCCCCTGCTTCAATACCTAGCCAATTATTTGTAGTTTCTACAGTCCAGGGCATATCGGATGTTCCTGAATTAGACACTTTAAGTTCTATTTGTCCGCCTGTTTCCGGGCTGCGAATATGAATAACTCCATTCTCAATCCACACACCATTATGAAATGGCGGTGATACAGATAAAATCGGACGCAGGGACTGTGCCTCAACGATAGCTTCAATATTAATCTCCACAACTGAATGATCTGAATCATTGGAATGAACTGTTAGTACTGCAAAGTCCTTGCTTCCAGAAATCATCGACCAGTCTTTGACAAAAACAGATAATTGCGCCTGATGACCAGGCAAGATGGTTTCAATTGTTTGGGGTTCAAAGCTTAGCCAGTCTTTATCTGAAGACATTTTATGAATGCTTAAATTTCCGGTGCCTGTGTTTTGAAATGTGATCATCTCTCCCTGATTTTCAATATATACCCCTGATGCCAGACAAGCATAGCTGCCAAATTTTATATCTTGGGTATCATTGTACGCAATCCGAAAATAGCCATCTTCGCCCCAACTTTTTCCCCAACTGTTTTTTACTTTAAAACATTGATTGTCATCGTCATACCCAACCAATAATACACCATGTCCGAATTCCATTGAACCGCTTTTATAATCGTAGATACCACCATTGTACCGATAAAAAGATGATGGCACGTAGAAAGCAACACTCAAAGGGCCATCCTGCAATGCCCCTTTTAAATCCTGAACAGTAAAATTTTCCTCCCAAAGACCATGGGCTGGTGTAAAATGCGAGAGCTTTAATCTGTATTCTGGTTCTTCACATTGGTCATCGCAATTGCCATTTCTGGCTTTGTAGGGAAAACAATTTTCTTCTGGAATGCCATAATGAAAGGTGTAGTCAAAGACATCCCAATACCACCCCCCTGCGCAACCGCCTTCTGAACGATCTTTGTATACACAAGAAACCATAATCTGTTCAGATAAGTTGATCGAAGGCATCAATCCTGCCCTGTTTGCCAGATTTTCAAGCAATGCCACTCCAGCAAATGCCCAACATGAACCACATGATCCCTGGTTTCTGACTGGACTGTCATGCTTGCTCCAATCCAGTTTTTGTGGAATATTTTTTCGTTTTCGATAACGATCATCCGGTTCATGAGTTTGCCAATATTCTTTTACAGATTCAGGAATAACCAGGCCTGTCTGATAATCAGTCCCTGTACGCACTGGCGCAATTTCCTGTAAGTTTGGCTCTGTTCGTTTTGTTTGGGGTTTTCTGAAAATAACAGACATGGGTGATATTACCAGTTGGGGCACATATGTTGAAATAGCTGAAAAATCTTGATCGGGCTGATCCTGTTGAATATTATTGATTTGAATTGCCTGTGGTACAAATCGATAGCCTCTGTTTTCTGGTGTGATGGTTCCTGACCAACCAAAGGGGACATCAATATTGAATTCCCCATTTTCATTTGTCTGAACTGATGCACCGGCGTCTCCATATTGAAGCTTTATTTTGGAAATACCTGCATCTGTATCTGAATTGATAATTGTTCCAGAAATTCGGTGAATAATGACATGAGACATGTAATTCTGATGATGCTGATCTGCCATCAATTGCTGATAAATTCGGTTTGGCGGATCAAATGTATAGCCCGGTATGATCGGTATTACTGTGCCAGACCAACCTGTGGGAACTTTGACTTGATATGTGCCCTTTTCATCGGTTGTTGTGGTGCGAGTATAATTGTTGGCATCTCTGAAAATCAATGTCACATTTGGCATGGCACCACCATTGTCAAATTTCGTCTCACCGGAAATATTGGGGCAGGTTTCGCAGGCAACAACATCCATAGCATACGATTGTTGTGCCAGGCTGCCAGCAGCATCAGACATCCGAATCATAAATGAAAAATTGCCCTCTGTTTCCGGCACCCCTTTGATTGTTCCATCTTCATCCAGATTTAAACCTGAAGGCAACTGTCCGCTGTCAACAGAAAAGCGATATGGGGCGATTCCGCCTTTACCATTAAGTGATAATTCATAGGTCATCATCACACTGGCCTGGGGCAGGCTTTTGGGATCAATGGATAATGCGCAGTGTCGTCCATAAATAAAAAATGTTTTTTCATCTGATGCTGATGGTTTTCCTGCATCAATCACACGGATTGTAAAGCTTGTATGATTTCCAGGATTTAAGTTTGATATACCGGTGATAACTCCGGATTGCGCATTCAGTTGAATGCTGTCCGGTAAATTGCCATCAATTAACTGAAATGAATAAGGAAGCGTCCCATTGACTGCAACAACCCGATCTGAATAATATTGATTGGTACATGCCAGTTTTAAACTGTCATTAATTATTTCAACACTGCCTTCAACAGTGAGTTTCAACGTTTTCTCAGCATGACCAGGCGGCAGGCTGGTATCTGAAACCGCAATCGTAAAATAAAACTCCCCTGTTTCAAGGGGTTTTCCCTGAATTTTTGCTGTAAGGGGATCATCGATTAAACTCAAACCACTGGGAACCCGGCCGCTTTTAATCCGAAAATGATAGGGCGGTGTTCCCAATCCAGCCCGAATCAATTGATTGTATGCCTGATCCAAACGCGCCAAAGGCAAATCCGATGTAATAATATACAGGGCTTGGGGTAACACTTGCATGGTAAATGTGCGACTGAATGTTTGTGAAGGCGTTTCACTGTCGCTGATTTCCACAGTAAAACTTCGAATCTCATTTTCTTTTGTGGGGATTCCTGAGATGACCCCGGTGGAACTGTTGAATTTTAGACCGCTCAGTAACGCACCACTTTTAATTCGCCAGTAATAGGGCGGGTATCCGCCTTTTCCCAAAATAACCTGTTCATAAGCAACATCTTTTACAGCATCAGAAAGCGCACCAGTCGAAATGGATAAACTATCGCTGATATACCAATAAAAACGTTTTTGTGCAGTGTTACCTGCCTGATCTGTCACCTGGATATCAAAGCTGGCATCCCCTTTGTCCAATGGAGTACCACTGATCATGCCTGTGTTGGCATCCATAATGACACCATTGGGTAAAACGCCCTGAACAATAGCCCAGATATAAGGCTGTTTCCCTCCAGCAGCTTGTAATAGCACGGGGGTGATTTCCGAATTTTTTTGAGAACGTGGAAAAATGGCACTGCTCAAAATGGTCAGGCTGTTTTGAATTTTTATCTGAAGTTTTTTTGTCACCGATTGGGCTGGTAAATTTTGATCCATGACAGTGATCTGCATATTAAACACACCGGTTTTTAGCGCTTTTCCCTGGATAGCCCCTGTTTGTGTGTTTAAAGTCAGGCCTTGTGGCATTTGTCCGGCCAATGAAAATGTTAATGGATATAAACCGCCTTTTGTAAGGATTGCTTCAGAGTATTGTTCGCGGGCCTTCCCATCTGGCATTTGTGTTGATATCATTTCAAGAGGCGCAACAACCTGTAATGTACTATCAAAATATGCCATTCGATTGGCAGCGTCTGTGACTGCAATGACCAATGTGCCATAGCTTGTTTCTTCCGGTACGCCATGTAACTCTCCACTTTGCGAATCCATCAGAATTCCTTGGGGCGGATGTCCATAATAAATTTGCCATTGTAATGGAAGATCGCCGCCTGTGGCTGAAAATTGTTGTATATATTTTTTTCCAACAATACCATTTTGCAAGGTCATTGGATCCACACGCAATGGCGGCAATACAGTCATATGAAAGTCTTTGACACAGTTTCGCCCCGAATGATCAGTGACACGAATTCGCATATCGGCGCTGCCTGTTTCAATCGGCACTGCATCCATTCCTTGAATGTCTACCTTATCCAGCCAGGCTGATGACAAAACTCCTGCAGATGACTTTTTTTCCAGTGTCCATTGAAAACGATGCATGCCATCAGCCAGTCCATCCATTGTAAATGTTTTGGTTTGCAAATCTGAAAATCGAATGATTTCCATTTGATCCACAAAAAAAATAAAGGCGTCTTCTGAATCCTGAAGATGGGTTTCATACTGAAAAGAGATGATTGCATCCTGCGTGGTATGAACATTCAATCCCAGTGAACATGTCTGGTTTTCTGACAGATTAGTAAAAGTCATCCTGTTATTTTCAGAAATAACAGGGAAAACATCACCTGCATATTCCCAATTGGCAGACAAGGTCCTGTCAAAGTTTTCGATCATCTGACTGCCACCCCCGATCTGACCATTTTGCGATAAAAACAAGCCTTTGGGTAAAAATCCGGCATCCAGGGAAAAAACATAGGGTACGACGCCATTGGCTGCCTCAAATGAAAATATAAAAGGTTGCCATTGTGTGGCTGATGGCAAGGTGGCATCTGTTTTAAAGGTCAGCTCCTTTGTGACAACAATGAGCAGCTCTTTTGCAGCGAAATTATCCAGGGCATCAGTCACACCAATTTCAAAAGAAAATGCACCTTCCTGGGAAGGTATACCAAAAATATTTCCCCTTGTTTGATGCAACTCCAGACCTGGCGGCAATATGCCGCTGATCAGTGAAAAGCGAAAAGGTTCAGTATGACAATTGACTTCAACAACTGGATTGTATGGCACATCGACTGATGCCGGCGGAAGACTGTCTGTCATGATATTCAGAATACAGGGCGGGGCCATTTGAATATCAAGCACTGTTTCACCATCAACATAAACATTTTCTTTGAGAATGGTTGCATAACCTGCTTTTGAAAATGTAAATGAAAACGAACCATATCCCAGGTTTTCAAACGAATACGTTCCCATGGGATTGGTATGGGTAACATCACCACTGCTGCATGTCACTGTAACATTGGGAATACCATAGCCACTTGCCAGGTCTGTGACTTTTCCGGTGATTGATAGTTCTGCAAATAGCGGTTGGCTTATCCAGAAAAAGAATACAATTGTTTGAATGAGGATATTCATATGGTCTCCTTGAATATTCCTTATTTATTAGAATTATAATTTACAAAATTTCTTAAAATACAGGAATATCGTAATTCCCGCCATAAAACCGAAAAATGGCATTGATATGATCATGATCCGAGCAATATATATCATCTCTTTTTTGCACATACCTCAGCACATTATCTGTAAAACCGCCGGTAGAAATCAACCACATTTGGATTTCAGGCGGGTTTGCGCCCATTTCTGCAGCTTCACGCATGGCTGCGCCAGCCGCACGTTCCAGTTTTTTGACCTGATTCATGCCCATTTTTGTTTGGGTATATTTGCACTCACACAACCAGGTGGTTTGCTGACGTCTGGCAAATACATCAATTTGATAAGATTTTGTCGTTGAGGCTTTTACCTGCCGGGTGTCCACAACATCAAATAAAGGCAATTTAATCTTGCCGGATTTTCCCAACCATTCCCCTTGAATTTCTTCATAATTGAACTTCATCATGGTCACCTGTACCACATTTTCAAGGAATCGCCCTTTGAGAATATTGTATTTGCTCTGAAGGCTTAAGTCGATTTTATCAATATTTTTTAAATCTCGTTCGTATACAAACTTGATGTAGCGCATGAGACAGATATCGTTAAACGAGAAATATCGACCTTCGGTACGCCAGACAATATCAGCCAGATAAAGCTTTTCAATTTTTTCCTCAACGATTTTTTCTGAAACCTTTAATTTTGATGCAATTTCCTCTATTTCAACAGGCTGATTGTTGTACTGAATAAAACAATAGATAATTTTTTTGCCCAATTCCTGATCATTGTCTTCATTGATATAGTGCCGGTTGCCCTGAAAATGGGTTTGCCAGAAACCAAAAATTTTGCCTTTGGTAATTTCATAATGAATTAAGGCATCAATCACTTCCTTGCTGTCAAATTTTTGTTCAAATTTGGAGTGAGCCAGACAATACAAATAATAAGGATGGCCGCCAACCTGAGAACTGGCATAAAATGCCATTTCAGGTTGAATGCTCAAATCCGGACGATATATACGAATGAGATGAAACAACAATGTGACACCATCAGGGATTGAAAGCGGTTTCACATAGATAAAATCAAATCGTCCACCCAAAGGCCCGCCCATGACAGTTTTAAAAATCATTGTCACTGCAGAACCAGATACCAGCATAGGAGCCAAACGACTTTGGGATAAACGTTGATATGAAGGTATTAAATCAGAGGCGCCTTCATCTGTCAGCTGGTGTTTTGATTTAAATTCATTAAAAATGCTGTTCGGAATATCATAAGCAATAAATTTCATCTCCTGAAATTCATCAATAATAATAGCGGCATAAGTGTTAGAATCGCTTGCGACCAGTTCTGGTAAAGTAATCACATTTGCCCAATGATTAATATCACTATCATAATGATTGGTTTCAAAGAATGTTAAAAATTGACGAAGTTGTTTCTGTGCATGTTTAACATCATCATTATTTGTCTTTATTTCCAGCAAATTATTCATTGAGATTGAGCCAGTTTTATACAGGGCAGGATCCTGAAGGCAGAATGCAATATATTGACGAAAAAAAGTTTCTGCATACTGCATAATGAACGCCCTTAATGTTTTTTTTTCACGTTTTATGCTGAAATAAATGGGCGCAACTTGATACTCGGGTTTAAAAAATACAGTATTCACCAACCTTTCCAAAAGCACAGTTTTACCCAGCCGACGCGGAGAAATGATGGATGTGCTGCCAGACCTTCTGTAGCGTATATTTTTAATCCATGATTCAAGATCTCGCAATAGTTCTACACGATCTGTGAATTCTTCATATTCCAGACATTCATCAATTGGAAATATTTTTTTGGACATGTTTGTTGTTTCCTTCGCAGATAATTGCATTCAAAATACAGGAATATCATCATAAAACCGAAAAATGGCATATGATATTTCGCCTCAGCGCGAATGCGCACAAGCATCCATAATCATCAAAGCATCAATTAAATCAACCCGACGATTGTTATTGAAATCCGCTTCCATAAAAACAGGCACGCCGCGAAAGTTCGTCAACGCCTGCAAGGCAATCACCAAGTCAGACAATCCAACCTGTTCATTGGCATCAAGGTCGCCGCCAATAACGATAGGCGGTTGACCAGGATATACCTGCATTTCAAAGAATTTGGAACGGTTAACCGGCGGTGTGCCATTGTCGGTCAGTCGGACTGTAAATGAAAAGGTACCGGTTTCACTGGGAAATCCGGATAGTATTCCCCACAATGAGTCAAATTTAATGCCTTTGGGAAGAACACCCGAAGATATTTCAAAGGTGTAGGGTTGGATGCCACCGGATACTTCAAGATCTGTTACATAGCGACGATATTGCAAGGCATCAGGAATAACTTCTGTGATGATCTGAACCGGCTCTATGACATAAATTGTAAAAGTTCTTTCTTCTGTGGCAGGCGGATTAGCAGAATCCTTGACTTGGATGGTAAATTCTTTACTTTCCCCCATGATATCGTCCGGTGTGCCGCTGATATCTCCGGTAATGGCATTCAGTTCCAGGCCAATGGGAAGATTTCCATTCAACAATTGAAAGGTATAAGGGGGCTGTCCACCCATTGCGCGGACATTGGCATGATACAGTTCGCCTGACTGCGCCTGCGTTAACTCCCGGGTTATAAATTCAAGACTGCCTGCAATGGCTACAGTAAATGTTTTTTCAGCATGGTTGGCTGGCATACTTTGATCAGAAACAGACAGCGTAAATGTATATACACCAGTTTCCTCTGGCGTGCCTTCCAGTGTTGCCAGGCTTGGAGAAGAATGCATGGTTAGTCCTGGCGGAAGGATACCGCTTTTGTGGGCCCATGTATAGGGCGGTTTTCCCAGAAATGCTTTGATTTCTGCGATATAGGATGTATTTACAGGACAATCCGGCAGCTCTGGTGTAAAGATATAAAGGGCTTTGGGAAGAACTTCAAGATGGAATTCTTTTTGAATGACTTGCGGCGGGCTGTCATTATCGCTCACTTCAACAACAATGGATTGCGTGGATTGACTCATGGGTTTGCCATAAATTGCACCGGTTTCTGTGTTGAGTGCCAATCCCTGGGGAAGTTGGGTATTCTTTAAACGCCATTGGTATGGCGGCAGCCCGCCTTCAGCCTGAAGACTGAAATTGTATGATGCATTTTCCGCAGCATCGGCAAGTATACCAGTTGAAATACGAAGTGTGTCAGTAATATGCCAGATGAACTCTTTTTCTGCATGTTGATGATTAGTTTCTGTCACCTGTATGTGCATAACAAAATCACCGCGATCCAGCGGCTTGCCGGACAATACGCCGGTTTCACTATCCAGTGTAATGCCATTGGGCAGGCGACCCTCTGAGATTTTCCATGTGTAGCTTGATGAAACACCGCCAGCCTCAAGATAAACAGGGTTGATTTCCTGTCCGCGTCGTGCGCGGGGGAGTACAGCGGATGTCAATATTGTCAGCATTGAGGTTGTGCGCAGTTTCAGATATTGTCCGATGGTTTGCGCGTTCGGCCATGTACTGTCTGTTACAGTAACATAAATATTGGTGCTGCCGCCAATCGTCGATTTGCCGGATAAGGTGCCTGTGGAAGTATCAAAAGTCATGCCTTCAGGGATGAGGCCCTGGATTGTAAATTCATATGGACCGATTCCGCCGGTGATTCGAATTCGTTCTGAATATTGCTCATTTTTTAAGGCATTGGGCAATTGGTCTGATGCAAAGGTCAATGGCAAAGCGGCCTGAAATGTAAAATCTTTAAATACTTTGCGGTTGTCTTCATCACTCACAGAAAAAACCAGTGTGCTGTACACTGGCTGTTGTGGAATTCCTGAAATGATGCCTGTGGCTGGATTCAACTGAAGTCCTGATGGCAGCATCCCCGAATACACTTGCCATTGATAACTGCCAAATCCGCCATCAGCAGTCAATGACAGATTGTAATCGCTGCCAATAATGGCATTTGCCAGACGTTCATTTTCCAGGCTTAATGGCGGGCAAACCAGCAGTGTAAATGTTTTTTGAATTTCATTTTCATTCATATCAGTGACACCAATCACAAATGAATAATTGCCAATATTGCTGATTTGCCCGGAAAGTACCCCATTGTCTGAAAGTGCAATGCCCTGAGGCAATTCGCCGGATACATGGGAATAGGTAAAATCCGGTTTGCCGCCGGTTGACAGAATGGCTGTAAAATAGTCCAAGTTTTGTGTGGCATGGGGTAACGTACTTGTGCTGACAAATTCGAGCTTTTCAGTGACTTCAAGGGTAAATTCTCGATCGACTTCCATATTATCCTGATCCTTACATGCCAGAAAAAAGGTCTTCGCACCTGTAGCTGTTGGAACACCCGATATCATGCCGGTTTCAGGATTTACAGAAAGCCCGGGAGGCAAAATTCCATAAGCAACATAAAATGAAAATGGCGGGCTGCCGCCCTCCATCAGTATTTGAAATTCATAGTTAACTGTTTTTTGGGCTGGATCTAGAAATTGCGTAATAATATTCGGCGGACAAAAATTTAGCGCGACATGTTGATCTCCGGAAATATTTAAGGACAGGCCATCAATACTGATCAAGCCATCCAAAAGGTATTCCTGAATGGCACCGGAAACGCGATAAGAAAACGTCCGGTTGGTTTTGTCTGCATAGGCGCCCCAGATGATTGTATTTTCATTTGGATCATAAACTCCATTATGGCTTATATTTGAGGCTGTGAGTCCATCGGGGAGTACTTCCCTGATGGCATAACCCCCTTTGTCAGAAGGAAAGGTTGTTTGAATGGTAACTCTATTATTGCAGTTTGATGTATCAATCGAACGACTTGCTGTGCCATAGGCATTTGGGTCCAGGACATGCATTGTGAGATCTGCCTCAATGACATTGGTGTTGGCATCTTCAATCTGAATGGTCAATTGAAACCTGCCGGTTTCCGCACAAGTACCATTCATTTCTCCATTGGCGTGTAATGTAAGGCCTGGTGGCAGATCTCCGGATATCAGAGAATAGATATAGGGTGGTTTGCCGCCATCAGACATCAGCAGGAAATTCAGTTCTGTGTTT
>Ga0272440_1002093_pt1 | contig 15802 bp, 12 predicted proteins | sample SSMMMBAug17_FD_192440 | JGI IMG/M metagenome (GOLD analysis project Ga0272440, IMG submission 192440) | Marine sediment archaeal communities from Little Sippewissett salt marsh, Falmouth, MA, United States - SSM-MMB-Aug17 | ecosystem: Environmental > Aquatic > Marine > Wetlands > Sediment ... | reverse complement strand
GCGCTTTAGCGTCCTTTCTCAATTCAGCGTTGGGCTTTAGCCCTACGCTGTTCTTGGGGTTGCCGAAGTCGAGCATTCCTTGTATGAAATTCACTTCCCCTAAACTGTACATACGCCCTCTTTAATATCAGTCGTTCTTGCTTTTAGATCAGCGATGACTTGATCAAAAAATGTTGTTATTTCAATAGCTCGTTCTATCTTATTTAAAACATCACCCATTATATGAATGGATTGATACAAGGCAGATCGATAATGGGTCAAATCACCATAATTTAAAACAATGACAGGGATAGCTATTTTGCGCTGTAATTCTTCAGGATTGTATCCCATATCGGCAAATGTTTTAAAGATAACATCAGGTTGTGGATCAAGACAAACAATTCTTTCAGGGTTGTCATTCCCCCGGTATTCACCAAATATTGGATAGTTTTTAAATTGTGGATTGGCCAAGGCATAAGGTCTGGCATCAATAAACATCTTTCGCGTTTCAATGGAATCCACCGCAACGATTATGTTCTGCGCCTGAAAATAGGTTAACAAACGTAATGCGCCGGCACCAGAACATATGACATGTATCGGCGTTTTTTGAATGTGTATGTGTCTTCCCATACTGTCAGTAATGGTTCTTTGTCTTGCCATGGGTGCAGATACAAACAGCAAATAAAAGAATAATAATGTGATGATCAAACAGATCTTTTTTTGATTCATTTTCATATGCTTTCTAAACATCCTCTACAAATATGGTTGTTATCCAATTTTGAGGGCATTACAGGTTCATTACATTGTTTACATGCCTGTGATTTCTCAATTTTTGCTTTATCAGGAATGGGCATAGAAACATCATTAATTGAAAATAATTCATCAAATGGTTTTTGAAGAATATCTTTACTTCTTTCAACATGAAGTGATTGAAACTCCTTTCGTTCGTTATCACTGGCTATATCGGTCATTATTCGACTGATAAGCGCAACGTGTCGATCCGAAATATCAAAGGCATTATATTTAAGTGCAATGCGAACACCTTTGCCTGTTTTCCTGCTAAAAAAGGTAAATGCTGTTTTTCCATAATCTTTATAGATAAAATTTCCTTTGCCAAATGTGCAGCCAGTAATCACCTGGATAGCATCTGCACCACAGGCATCGGTTTCAGTAATCACAACCAATTCTTCATCAATGGATCGGTTCTTTTCTTTTAAATATGCCATCCCCGCAGTTGCGGCACGATATCCCATTGAAAGACCCGGACATAAATGCCCATGAAATTCCAGACATTTCTTGAATTCTGTATTTTCAAGTATCTCTTGAGCGTTCATTGTATTTTTCCTCATTTTGTTGTTGCCAAAAAAAAAGCCAGAAACTTTGACACCAAAAACACCTTTCCAGGTGGTCAAAGCCTTCTGGCTTAAATTTACTTTCTTGAATAATTTTTATAAAAATCGAACAACTTCGTGTTGTTCATTTAAAAACATTTGGGGACGTGCAACCCAAAAGGTCCCTTATTGACATTTCAGAAAATGGTAAAACGACCGAGTATAACTTGCATTTAACTATTTTTTCAAAAACCAATAAGGGATCTTTTGGGTTGCACGTCCCCATTTGTATAATAATTACTGGCATATGTCAAGTATAAATTTGATAATTGACAATCGTCCGCTTTTTTGCATGAATAAAACCTCCTTTGAAATTGGCACAAGCTATAGCGTTTGGGATAACAAGCGATCTCTTACAACACAAGCAATTTCAGTACTGGAAAAATGCCATTGTCCAATATGTGATACAGGGTGAATCAACCGAAGTCCATTTGTGATAAAAGCCTGAGCGTATTTTTCAATGGCATTTAGCTGAATATTTTTTTCAATACATGTAATGTTTAAATCTTTCTGATAATCAATTAGATACTGACGCATCACGCCATTTAGAAAAGGCATATTTTTTGCCAGAGGTGTTTCAATGTTGCCATCATCACGAACAAAAAATATGTTTGCCAGACAGGTTTCTAAGATATTGGAATGGCAATCCAGTATTAAAAAGTCATCATAATTGTTTTCTTGCGCAATTTTTTGAAAATGATAATTTTCTATTCTGGAAAGGGTTTTAAATTGATAATGAGGACTATTGCCACGATAATATTGATCATTCACATATAAGCGCAATGGCTGAGAAGAAAATTGAAATGGAAACAACCGGATGATTAAATCGTTTCTTTGAGATAACAGAATCAGATTCAGCCGCCAGCAGGTTTTGTTTTGTTCTTGTTGAATCAATTCAATCAATGATTGTTTTAATACACTGGAATCTATTGTCAAATGAATACCCAGAAAATGTGCACCTTTCTTTAAGCGCTGAATATGTTGATCCCATAAAACAAGTTGGGATTCTTTGGTCACAAGGATTGTTTCAAAAACACCCGTGCCTTGAAAAATGTCGGATATCTGGTGTTTAGGCAGCTTTAGCAATGAATGATTATTCCATAAATACATCTTGTTCTACTATTCTTTAATATAACCCCAACTAACAAGTCGATTGTAAGCGTGTTTGGCCTGTTCCCCCTGGTTTACCTGTTTGAGAAAACTCGTATACGCATCAGCAGCGCTTTCTTTTTTTCCTGAATTTTCTAAGGAATATCCTTTAAAAAAGATAGTATTGGGATTGCCGGGCAACAACTTTTCGTATTGTTCAAAATTATGATATGCTTGATCGAATTGTTTTAATCCAATATTTGCCATTCCCTGGATATGGTTGGATTGGGGTTCTTGTGGGTACACCTGATGTGCTTCTTGAGCATATCTTCTGGATTCACTATATTTATTCTGAGCCAGTTGACATTTTGACATGATCATCAATGCGGCATAATCTGAAGGCGAATTTCTTAAAGCGGTTTTTAATGCCTTTTCTGCATCATCAAATTTTTTATTCGCAATAAGCATTTCAGCATTCTGAACATTTGAAATGGTGGTTTGAATCGCGCGTAAGCTGGCGGTGTTATCCATATATTTTTCCCGATGAATGGGAAAACTTTTATTTGAAGAATACTTTGTTTCCAGGCTTTTTTGTGCAGTGGCGTATCGTTCATCACTCATAGGATGGGAGGCAAACATGACCTCAATTAAATTGGGTTTATGTGAGGATAAATTCCGCAGTACATCCATCAATCCGATAAAACCTTCAGGGCTGTATTCTGTTTTTACCATATATTTCATCCCCAGGGCATCAGCCTCTCGTTCATTATCTCTGCTATACTTGGACAGCAATAAACCAGAACCCAGAGCACCCAGACCGGAAACGAGAGCACCATAAGATTCATCCTGGCTTTGGGCAAAAATTGCGGCACCGCTGATAATGGCTGATGTTATTTGACTTGAGGTTAACTGTTCGGCAGTATGCCTTGCATTGACATGACCAAGTTCATGTCCTAATAATGCGGCAAGTTCTGCCTCATTTTCCAGGCGCAATAAAATGCCGCGTGTTGTTGCAATACTGCCTCCTGGAAAGGCATAAGCATTCACATAGGTTGCATTCACACAATGAAATGCATAGGGCATATCTGTGCGATGTGTATTCTTTGCCATTTTTTGCCCTACTTGATTGACATAGTTTTCAATGCCCTTGTCTTGAATAAATCCATAGTCTGCTGAAAACTGATGCGGAGAATGCTGTCGATCAATTTGTATTTCCTGATCTTTTGAAACAAGCATCAATTGCATTTTTCCTGTAACTGGATTAACAGCACATCCGATAGCAAAGGATGTTGCTGACAGGGCGGAATATTTTAAAAATTGACGACGATTCATACTTGTTTGTTTTTTATTAATGGTTTTCATAGGTGTTATCTCCCTTATTAAAAATGCAAAATTGATTGTTGAAAAAAAGTAAAAAACTCAAATCAAACGTGCAATAACTTCAAGTAAATTACTTTGATCAAAACTGCTTTTGACAATGTAGGCATTGGCACCTGCATCAATACCACGCTTTCTATCTTCAGCAGACTGGAGACTTGTTACAAGCACAACCGGTGTTTCTGAATGTTGTTTGTCTTCTCTAATTTTCTGCGTTAATTCAAAACCAGTCATTTTCGGCATTTCAACATCAGATACAACCAGATCAAAATCTCCAGATTTAAATGTGGTGTATGCATCCAGACCATCCACAGCAGTCGTCACTTCGTAATCAGCAGATTCCAAAATATTCTGAATTAACATGCGGGATGTAATGGAATCTTCGGCAACCAGTATTGACTTACCTTGTGTAATTTTTATATCATCATCTTCAGCAACAATGGGTTGTGTTAAGGTTATTTTGCCTGATGATTTTATTAAATCATGGACATTAAGCATGGGAACAACTTTACCCGATCCTAATATGGTTGCCCCTGCAATATTTCTTACCCGGCTTAACTGTTTCCCCAGGCTTTTCACCAAAACTTCTTGTTCTCCCAAAACTTCATCCACCTGACAGGCAATATGCTTACCCGACACTTCAAGAACAACAACAGTCAGATGTGTTTTCTTTTCAATTGATTGAGAACCTGGCATTTCCAAAAGATCTGTCAGAGACACAAAGGAGAGAACTTCACCTTCCAATGTAATGGTGGCCTTATTTTCAACAGTTTTTACAGATTCAGTTTCTATACGCAATACTCGTTTAACGTATGTAACAGGGACAACAAACAACTTATCATTCAGTAAAACAAGAATGCCTCTGGATGTTGCCAGCGTTATTGGCAGCAACATCCGAAAAGTTGTGCTTTTACCAAATTCACTTTCAACTGTCAGTGTTCCACCCAACTTTTGAATTCGTTCCTGTACAATGGCAAGTCCCAGCCCACGCCCGGAAATTTGAGTAATAATGGGGCTTGTGGATAGCTCAGATCGAAAAATCAGGGATAAATTTTCTTTTTCAGTTAATCGGTCAGCATCTTTTTCAGAAATCATACCCCGCTTAATGGCTTCACGTCGAACACGGTCCAGATCAATCCCCTTTCCATCATCCTCAACCAAAATTTCAACTTTATTTCCCAATGTATGTGAAATAGACAAAATCAATGAAGCACGTTCTGTTTTTTGTAGTTTTTTTCGTTCATCTGTTGTTTCAATACCATGATCAACAGCATTTCTAAGAAGATGCACAAGTGGATCTTTTAATTCATCAAGGATGCGGCGATCAATTTCAACTGAATTGCCTGTTACTGTAAAGTCTACAGTTTTTGATTGCTGACGGCATAAATCACGTATCATCTTGGGAAATATTTGTGAGAGAGAGGAAAATGGAAGCATGGTCACTTTTTTCATATCATCTAAAACATCATCAATCATGATACTTAAAGATCGTTGATCCTTTTCTGATACATCAATCATTTGCTTGATACGTTGCTCCAACGAACATACATGCTTCTGGTTCCATTCCAGAAAACCTTCAATCTTTTTTAAATGTTCAATATCTCTTTGCACACTCAGATCTTGATCTGTCCGCGTTTTTCTGCGAATCCATCGAAAGGTGGATTCACAATGTGCCCATCTTTTTTTCCAGGTATCGAAGGAAAGCATTGTTTCTTTTAGATTTTTCAAATGCTGTCCGGAAGCAAGTTTTAAAGAAACCAGTTCTTCAACTTTTAACAATAAAGAATCTAGTTTTTGAGTTGAAATTCGAACACTTTCCTCTGAGCCAAATTGATCAATTTTTTTTGCTGGCTGTTTTTCTTTTTCAGGTGCAGGTTTTGTTGAAGTATTTTTTGTTTGAGACTTGGAAGAAGCGTCATCTGATGATTGTGATGATTTTAATTCTGTTTGGACTTCAGATGTTTTTTCATCGGATTGATCGGGTTGTTTCTCAGAAGTTGCGATCAATTTGGTTTTGTTCTCTGATTGTTCTTGCTGAGATTGTAATGGATTTGGGTCAATTTTTGATTCTGGCTTTGAAATACTTTCAGATGCCGGCTTCAGCTTAACACTTTGTGTTTTCGGTTTGATTAAAGGCTCTTTTTGACTTGTTTTATCTGTGTGTTGATTATTTTGTGTCTGTTCTGTTTCTTTTTTACATGAAGTCTGATGGGGCAAATCCATTGTTTCATTTTTTTTTGAAGGCTTTGATGATTGATAATTCTCTTTTTTTTCCTTTTTGGGTGAGGATTTATTGTTCGTCGGTGTATCAATTCCCAAACGAATATGTTCCAGAACTTTATACATTTCATTTATTTCTGACGCATGATTTTTCTCGGATTGACTCAAAAGAGTTTCTATCAGTTCCAGACAGGAATGGAAAACATCAAACATTTCAGAAGAAAATGAAATTTCCTTACGTTTAATGGAAGAAAAAACATCTTCTAAAGCCTGACAAATGGTTTCAATATCCGAATAATTGACTGCACGTGCGGCACCCTTTAAACTGTGAGCTTCACGAAATATTACATCAAGGGTCTCCTTATTTTCCTCACCCAGTTCAAAAGATTTTTCCAGGTTAAGTAAACTTGAAGATATGGATGCTAATCTTTCAGATGCTTCCATTTTAAAAGCAGCACGTAATTTTTTTAGTAATTCTTCTTCTTTCATAAATTCACTTAGCATTAATTTTTTATTTTTTTGAAATTACTTACCGATTCATATCAGCAAATTATTTTCTGGCTAAAAGCATTCACATTAACACCAGTTTCAAGAATCTCTCTTACAAAAGGATTTTTTGTTGTAAATTGTTTTGGATTAAATGGCATTGGTTCAATATCTTCATCAATATCTAAAGAAATTTTAATATTTTTTTTCTTTTTTTCTGTCCAAAAAACATATACTTTCAAAAAAATCAGACACAAGCGCTATGTCAATATCACTGTATTCGTTGTATTTATTATCGTCCAACTTTGGTTTTTCCAATTAAGCGGGACAATCACTGACTAACACGGACACACACAACTCGCACTTGGAAAAACTAAATTTGGACGATAATACCATTAACATAGCTGCCAAATAATATCGCCTGCTGTATTGGAATATTATTCCTGTTAAGAGAGTTTTTGATTCTATATGGAATTTTATCCATTTAAAAATATCCTGAATCTTATTAAAATATTCAATAGTAAACTCCCTGTTACATAGCTTATAAAATTCCAGCTTATATTGTGGATATCTTGCCTCTATATTAAAACTTGTTATTTCTTTAAACAGTATCGTTTGTTCATTCGTTAAATCCAAATTCGACTTTTTAGCTAATTTTAGAAGATTATGAGTCTTTGGAGGTTTTTTATTATCATTATTTAATACAAAAACAGCCTTCACTGCCTTTTCTACAACAAGATGTGAAATGAATAAACACCAATTCATATCTTTTTGAATTAAAGAGTATATGAGCAGTTTCTAAATCATTTTCTGCACTATCAATCCAATGTTGTATATGTTCATTTATTGTCATTGGTGCTTATTACAACCAAAAAATTGATCCCTTTCCAAAATGAACTATTCAGATAAATCCCCAAGTAAAACATTCAAACCAGATGTTACATCCTGATCAGTCATATCTTTAACCATACAATGACATAAATGAGACACTGCCTGTTTCACAGCAACTAATGGATCCGCACCGGATGTATATTCCTGCAATCTGTGTTTAAGCCAGTCCATTCGTTTTGAGGCATCCAGGCTTTGATCCTGAGCAATTTGCGCTGCGAAAACATTGAGGTCTTTTTTAAATGTAGTGTCAAAGTCTTGTTTCCGCTTAATTTCAATATAATCAGGAAGGTATTGTGCGCTTTCGGAAAGGCGAATGTGAATTCGTTCCAGACAGGTTTCATAAACACTGGAGACAACCTCTTTTGCAACCATCATGGCAGCATCGCGATTGTTTTGTGAAGACCATTTGTCGCCTTCAATATCAGCATATATTTTTAGTTTAGGTTCAGTTCCTGAAGGTCGGATAACAATCTGAGTTCCATCCATTTTATACATCAACAAATTTCTCGACAAAAGATCTGTTTTACTTTTTACAGGCCCCAGGACAGATTCATCAAGATAATCTACATATTTTGTTACAGACCTTCCTGCCAGTGTCGTAGGGATATCTTCCCTTAAGGATTTCAACATATAGGCGATTGCATCTGCACCTTCAATGCCTCTCAGCATGATTGACCGTGCTGCATTGGCATAATTGCCACATTGCAGATGTAAATTCGTCAGATAATCGGGTAAACAAATATTGTCCCTTTTCAACAAAGTCATGATTTCAGAAAGTATCAGCGCGCCGCCGGCACTGTCTTTTTCACGAACAGCATGTGTAAGCAAAATACCATGACTTTCTTCTGCTGCCAAAACCAAATTTTCCGGCTTTACAGATATGTTCTGGTAACGTCCTTTTTTCTCAAGTGTTTCCAAAACATGTGCAATGTATTTGAATCCAACAAGAAGGTCTCCAACAATGGGACAATCAGCCTGTTTCGCAATATTTTCCAAAGTACGTGTGGTAACCAGTGTTTTGATAATCAATCCTTTTTTTTGAGGCCCCCGCTCTTTATCCAGGATCAAGTAATAGCCAATTATGGATGCAATATCATTGCCGGTAATGTAGTGCCATTTTTTTTCCATATCTCTGGCAAACAAGCCAATTCTATCGGCATCAGGGTCAGATGACAATACGGTATCTGCATCCTTTTCGTCTGCAAATGTTAGTGCTGGTTCGGCTGCCTCAGGAACTTCAGGATTGGGTATGCGAGAGGGTACATTGACAAAAGTGCCATCATAATTCGCATGCGGCAAGTAAAGTTGAACATCATATCCGGCAGAACGTAAAACATCGCCAACATTACTGTCTCCAGTACCACACAGGGGAGAATAAACAATGGGTGATGTCGAACTGTCAGGGTGAATGTTTTTCAATGCCAGATTGGTTTGAATATAAGCATCATGTGATTCCTGAGGAACAGCGAGAATTAAACCTTTTGCCGCTGCTTCAGCATAATCTATTCGATTAACTGTTATCGTGTCACTATCCATGTAGCTTGCCAGATTTTCATCATCAGGCGGAATATCCTGTGCTGCTTCAGGATTATAGAATTTAAAGCCATTGTCATCCGGATGATTATGAGAGGCACTGACATTGATCCCTCCCAATGAATTGAAATATTTAATTAAAAAAGATAATTCTGGTGTTGATAAATATGGGATGTTTTTATTTTGAAGTGTCGTAAATACAGTAAATCCATTGCCAGCATAAATTTCACAGGCAATTCGTGCCAGATCTTTAGAAGATAAGTTTTGTATGAGATGATTGTCTGGCAAAAAAGAAAAGACACCACCGATATCAACAAATATTCGAACATCAAAGGCAACCACCACGCTCGGATTTGTATCGCATTGATAATGCTCTTTCATAAAATTACAGTGGCCTTGAACGGACTGTGCCACTGTTCCAGGATTAATTCGATTGGGGCCATATCCCACACGACCACGTCTTCCACCTGTACCAAATGGCAAGCGTTGATAAAAAGCATCTAAAAGTAATTCTGTTTTATTATGCTTGATATGGGATAAAATTGATGCATGTTGGTCTGAAAATAATGGATTGTTTAACCATTGTTCTATGAAAGTAACAGCCTGATCAACGGCTGCCTGATTATCGGAAATTTGCATAAACGCTTTCCGAAGATTTTCCATATTGACATCTGTGGCATTCATTGAATTCTCCTGCTTTTTTAAAAACAAAATTGGAGGGGATTCAGCTTAGTTGGCTTCTTATTTGTTGTCCTAATTTTTCAAATCCCAGGTAGCTTTTGTACTCTTTTTCTAACACACTCAACTCATCTTCTTCAAACAGCCCCATTTCATAAGTTAGCATATAGTTTGGATCACCTGTGGTTTCCCGTGGTTTATCTTTCAGATGTGTATATTCTGTAACTGTTGCGAGTTCCAACATTGATTGGACTGCCATTTCAGGGAATTTATTTGATTCCATACCTGTCAGTTCTTTAAGAATGGATTCTGGATCAAAATTCATATGTTTTATTTCTCCTCATTTTTTTTCCCACACTTTTTTGGGGGGAATAATAATAATTTTTTTTTAGTCCAACAGCTTTTTTCGCAAGGTATCCGAAAAATTATCTGTCGGTTTCAAATTCTTTTTTACACACCAATTTGTGTTTGTATCTCTTGTGCTATCTGGTCTGCATATTTAGTTATTTCTTGATTATCTTTACCTTCAATCATAATTCTTACTTTGTTTTCAGTCCCACTGTAGCGAATTAACGATCTTCCTTTTTCTCCCAGCTTATCATTGACCTGATCAATAATTTTAATCACCGATGGCATTGATTGAATATTTCTTTTCTCCTGTACAGTAACATTTTTAATAACTTGTGGATAGAATGAGATACACTGTTTAAGCTGTGCCAATGGTTTTCCTGTGTGATTCATAACATTTAAGATCTGTAATGCTGAAATCAGACCATCTCCAGTGGTTGAGAAGTGTTTAAAAATTAAATGTCCTGATGCTTCTCCGCCAAGCATAAGGTTTTTTTCACGCATTTTTTCAATCACATAGCGATCACCATTCAAGACTCTTATCACATTTCCACCAGCTTGTCTAATTGAATCATCAAGGCCCATATTGCTATATTGCGTGGCAACAATGGTATTTTGCGAAAGTTTATTGTTTTCCAGCAAAAACCGACCACAAATGGCCAAAACATGGTCCCCATTCAAGATATTTCCTTGATGATCACACAGAACAAGCCTGTCAGCATCACCATCAAAAGCGATACCAATATCTGCTTTTTTTTCAAGCACTGCTTTCTGCAAAGAACGTGTATCCATTGCACCACAGTTTTTGTTGATTAATTTACCATCAGCATATTCATGAATGATTGTAACAGAATCGGACACAAATTCAAAAATGGGCTTTGCAACTGTTGATGCGGCACCATTAGCACAATCTACTACCAGTGACAGCTTTTGATACCATGAATCAGAAATAGATTGTTTCACATAATTAATATAGCGTTGCTGCGCATCTGAAAGCGTAGAAATAATGCCATAATTTTCAAGATAATCATTTTCCCAGGATTTTTCAAACACAAATCCTTCAATTTCAGATTCAAGTTCATCAGACAATTTGTAGCCATCAGATGAAAATATTTTTATTCCATTGTCTTGTGGTGGATTATGTGATGCAGATATCATAAAACCGACATCCGCATTGAGTAATTGCGTTAAATATGCTACGGCCGGCGTTGGCAGTACACCAAGAAGGATAACATCAAAACCCCCCGCACAAAGGCCTGATGCTAGAGCAGCCTCAAACATGTCTCCTGAAGTTCGGGTATCTTTGCCAATGATCACCTTTTTACGCACATCATTTTTTTGGGCCAGTATTTGGCTGACAGAGATTCCCAGTGCCTGTGCAATATCCACAGTCATTGGAAACTTGTTTGCACGCCCTCTAATGCCATCTGTACCAAAAAGTTTGTTCATTATGAAATCCTGAGCATATTGAATGCGTTATCATAAATAGAATCAACCATACCTTGAAGCCAATTTATTCCATTTGCTCGCGTATTTTTATCTAAGGATTGAATACTTTCCAGATACGATGCTTGCTTTACATTTGAAAAAGATTCAATAAAAGTATCCCGCCTGCTGTCAGATGATGGCGGCAGTGCCTTTCGAAAGCATTCCAAGGCCTGATCACAATTTTCATATAATCTTTGTTTTGAGTCAATCAAAGGACTATGTCTGGTGGATAAAGACTGAAAAGCACGAATTGATTCCGGCATTTTTTCACAAAATATTTTGAATTGCTTGATGCGCTCGTCAAGGGCTTCATTGATGGTTTCATATAAAGCCTTGTTTAAAGCTGATGTCATGTCATCGATGCTCCATAACGAGCGGACATAATAATACCAATGAGATAGCGCGACAAGATTGGACATATAAATAAAATTGTTTTCTACAATGCGGTTGATACTCTGATACAGACCTTTTGTATAACCAATGGATGCATGACGCAGGGCGCCATCCATCACAAGCTGATTCTCTTTAACAATATCCTTTCGATACATGCTGCCTGCCGCAATTATTGTTCCATAAGCGATACGAGATGGGCCCACCAGTCCTCCCTGTCCTCCTAAAAATATTGGGGATTGGTTCAGCATGACACCTTTGGAAACATCGCCAATTAACGATGCAGTTGCTTTATCCTGATTGGGCGTATAATTAAAATGAATATAAGAACTGCCGACCTCGCTATGGTTCTTTCGATCTGTCCCACCGGCCATGAAACAATCACAAAAATTGATCAAACTGCCCAGGGTAACAAAAGGAAATAAAATTGTTTGTTTTAAGCCAACGGTATGAGCACCACTGGCATATTCTTCAAGAATCGTTCCCTTGCGGACATGTGCACAAGAACCCATTTGCGCATAATCTAAAAAAACAGCGCTATCAAAAAAGCCACCTTTTAATCGCACATTTTTTCCGATGCAGCAATTATTAATTGTTGCCGGTGCTTCTTCACCAAGTGTAGAATCAGAAAGTATCAGTGTTTTTTCACCATATATTTTACAGCCAGTATGAATGGTTACATTGTTGCCAGATATTCGGTCGGGATTAATTTCAGAGCCAATTTCTACACTTTCTGGGCAGGGTATTTGAACACCCTTTTGAATCAAGTTTTCAATGATTGTTTTTTGATCATTTTTTGACATATTGGAAATCTCCTGTCAGAATAAGTATCGAAGTGCGCTTTTTTAACAAAAAAGAAACGCACATGCAACCAAAAACATTTTCAAGCAATGGCTGCTGCTCCCAACTCAAAAGCACTTAAATTTATATCAATAAATGCTTTTTTTACTGTATTGCGAATCGCATCTTTCATCTGTTTCTGGGAAAGGGGAATCATACCTGTTGCAGTCAATGCGCCTAGCAGAACAATATTAACAGAAAGAATATTTCCAGCCTCCTGAGCCAGATGTGTCGCATTAAGAAAAAACGATCGGGCTGTTTTTTGCTGGATCAGTGATTTGACATTTTTTAAATCAGGATATTTTCCCTTGCCAATATTGACTGTAAATGGTGGTAAAGGCGCCATACTGGTAATAACACAAGAATTTTTATGACATTTCTTTAAGGCACGAAGTGTTTCTGAAGGTTCGAATCCCAATAAGATATCTGCCTCGTTGTCAGAAATAATGGAACTATTCGCATTACCAAAAATAAGTGCAGATTCTACAACCCCGCCTCGTTGCGCCATACCATGAATTTCACTCATTACAACCGGAATACCGGCACGCATGGCAGCATCGCCCAAAACTTTTGATGCCAGAAGGTTTCCCTGACCACCAACAGCAACAATAATTAAACGAATGGGTTTCATCATTAAGCCTCCTTTACCGGTATGATTGCATTTTCAGGACAAATTTGAGCACATACAGCACATCCAACACATTGTGCAGGGTTGATCTTAACGAAATTATTTTCAATATAAAAAGCTGGACATGCCAGTTCACTGATACATATTCGATGATTTTTACATTTATCTGTCACCATAAAGGGACGTTTTTTACGATTTTTGTTGATCAACGTACATGGCTCTTGAGAAATAACAACAGAAACGCCATCATAAAGAAAGGCCTCTTTAAAGATTTCAATACTTTTTTTAATTTGATACGGCCGGACCGTCGCAACATATGGAACCCCCATGGCACGCACCATTTTTTCGATTGAAATCTGAGTAAAACTATCAAGGTTAAATTGCATCATATCAACACCAGGATGGGGCTGATGTCCAGTCATTGCAGTTGTTCCATTTTCTAAAATAACCAATGTAAACTTGTGTTGATTGAATACCGCATTGATTAAGCCAGGAATACCTGAATGAAAAAAGGTAGAATCTCCGATAAAAGCGACGACTTTGTTATCCAATGATTTTGAAAATCCACACGACGTTCCAACAGATGAACCCATACAAATAAGGTAATCGGCCATGCTCAATGGAGGAAGTACACCCAATGTGTAGCAACCGATATCTGTGGGATAAATAACAGGTTTATCCAACGATTTTGCGGCCTGTTTTACGGCATAAAATGTTGCCCGATGGCTGCATCCTGCACATAAATTGGGGGGACGCCCCGGTATTTCAGGTAAATCGCTTGTATCTATGCCAGTTTGCTTAGAATCAGTTACTTTGAAATACTGCGCAATAACTGATCTCACTTTCGCAGGTTCTAATTCATACAGCCGAGAGAATAAAAGATCTGATTTACCATGAATAGGAATGGTTTGGCCTGATTCTTGTGCCAGAGCCTTAACCTGTGTTTCCAACCAGGGCTCACCCTCTTCAACGATCAATACTTTTTCGCACTCCTTGAAAAAAGATTTGATTTGGTTTTCAGGCAATGGGTGAGAAAAGCCAATACGAAAAATTTTTACCTGATTGCCAATATCCAGATCAGCAACAGCATCGGATACATAATTAAAACTGACCCCATTGCAAATTATTCCCCATTGACCTGAACCTGTAATGGTATTTAATTTGGAAGATTCGGAAAGTTCTCTGGCTCTCTTGATATTTTCAAGGAGCTGAACATGCAATTGACGTGATACTGATGGGATTGCCACCAGACGAAATGGATCTTTTTTAAATGTACCTTTTCTTTTAACAGGCTGAATGTGAGCCAGTTTTACCGGACCCGTCGAATGATTGATGCGTGTTGTTGTCCGCAGAATAACCGGTTCATTGAGTTGTTCTGACAAATCAAATGCATAGTGTGTCATGGATCGAGCTTCATCAATGGATGATGGTTCCAGCATGGGAAGTCCACTGAGGAGTGCATAGTAGCGATTGTCCTGCTCATTCTGGCTTGAAAACATCATGGGATCATCCGCAGAAACAATCACCATGCCGCCTTTTACGCCAAGATATGCCAGCGTCATGAGCGGATCGGCAGCAACGTTTAATCCCACATGCTTCATAATGCACATGCTTCGAACTCCAGAGGCTGCTGCGGATGCGGCAACTTCAACAGCAATCTTTTCATTGGTGCTGTATTCAAAGTATAAATCTGTTTTTTGGGATATTTGAAATAAATTCAGTGATATTTCAGATGAGGGTGTTCCCGGATATGTTGCACCAACGCTCAGACCAGCCTCAACAGCACCACGTACAATGGCTTCATTGCCGAGCATCAATTGTGTTTGTCCGGTATTCGTTGATAATAATTTATGCGTCATTGGTTTTCCTTATTTGGTGATTTTGGTAATTTAAAAAAAATTTACCAGGCCTCAAATCACATTTTAGAGGATGTTTATGGATATATCGCTTGCTTTGTCTCTATAAAATACCATACAACTATTCAAGAATTTACTTTATATCGCTAACAAGCAGCATTGCTACCCACCTTTCTTCATATTGATTATGTTCATCATCAAAAATGGTTAACGCTCTTGAATTATTAAATATCGTTGCAGCTTTTTCAAATTTTACTCTATGTGTTTTGATATTTGTAGCTGCTTTTTTTTTGGAGATCCCAATCGAAATAATAGTTAACTTGAGTTCTCATAATTCGTAAAGTATTACATATATTTTTGAAGAGATCAATTAGCTTTTACAGGTAAAGGTTTTTTACCAACTATCACAGCTGTGATGCATACGGGCGCATTTCAAAAAAGGGGGCATTTTCTTAGCCCTGAAAGGGCGTAATATACCAGCTCAGGGCAACGCCCTGGGTGAATTTAAAAAATTTTCTTAAGCCCTGTAAGGGCGTTACATAAATGAGCTATCATTAATTATTGTTCTTATATGTGTCGCCCTTTCAGGGCTCAAATCATTGTAATGT
>Ga0272440_1002092_pt1 | contig 15806 bp, 17 predicted proteins | sample SSMMMBAug17_FD_192440 | JGI IMG/M metagenome (GOLD analysis project Ga0272440, IMG submission 192440) | Marine sediment archaeal communities from Little Sippewissett salt marsh, Falmouth, MA, United States - SSM-MMB-Aug17 | ecosystem: Environmental > Aquatic > Marine > Wetlands > Sediment ... | reverse complement strand
GTAGTTCATCGTAATGGCAATTCCATAGAAACTACAGATTTCAGGCATTTTATTATATCTCCATTCTACTTTGTTAGTTATTTCGTTCATTAGAGTATTTGAAAGTCTGATAGCTGACTTTCTTATGCATGTGAAACTAAATTTAATATTTAATTAATATTTAACTAACATATTTTATTTTTTAATGTGTAAATATCAAAATTGAATATAGAAAACCAGTAGTTTTTTGCTCTGAACTCTATTGATTTTGGTTAAGAATGAAATACCTGATTATAAAAAAATATTGACTCCTGATGCTTTTAAACTATATTTAAAACTGAAAGATTGGCGTAAGGCGGTTTCAAATGAAACAAAATTAATTAAATAACACCCCATCAGCGAGAGCCTATGAAAGCAAGCATACGTTTAAAATATCATCCGCCTCCTGGATCGTGGTCGTATTCTGGTATGGAATGCCAGAAGTTATATCCAGAATAGTGCGCTGATTTATTTAGGGGTATTTTATTTTTTTGTTGGCGGGATTGATCTTATCCATACTATCAGTTATAAAGGAATGGGGATTCTTGAAAGCAGTTTCAATGCCAACCCTGCGACTCAGTTATGGATCGCTGCACGATTATGGAAGTTGCTTGATGATATGGTAAGTAAAAGATAAAATTTTTAAATAAAATAGGAGGTCTATTATGCAAGAACGAACCGGTTTGGTAACCTTGCGCGGCACGCCAATGACATTGGTCGGTACCCCGCTTAAAGAAAAAGATGCTTCGCCAGAGGTAACGTTGCTATCAAATGACTTAAGTCCTGTTAGTTTATCAGATTATAAAGGGAACATTTGTTTGATTTCATCAGTTCCCTCACTGGACACCCCTGTTTGTGATATGCAGACAAGGCGTTTTAATCAAGAAGTCACTCAAACAGGCAGTAACGTTCGCGTATTAACTGTTAGCGTCGATTTACCTTTTGCCCAACAACGATGGTGTGGGGCTTCTGGAATGGATAATGTCATAACCCTTTCTGACCATCGTGAAACTGCTTTTGGAATGTCATATGGCATATTAATGAAAGAAGTAAGATTATTAGCACGCGCTGTTTTTATTCTAGATGAATCTGGTACGTTGCAATATCAAGAGATTGTCAGTGAAATTGGAAATGAACCTGATTTCGCCGCTGCTTTACGTGTATTACAATCTATTGCGTAAAATTGAAAAATTTCGGTTTTAGCAAGACCGCCTGGGGTTGAAACCCCAGGCTATCCGACGCTGGAAAAAGTGTTCTGAGCTTTATTATACAATAATTGACGATTATTTGAAATTTGATCAATCAATGCTGAAGAGGCTTTTTCTAACTTTTGAAGTAATCTAACCGCTTCATCTCTTTCTTCTTTTCCCTTACCGACAAGTGTTACCATTTCAGATAAATCAGTTGTCAGCACCTGAAACCGATCCATCATTTTTTCATATAATTCCTGTGTTGCAGATCCGACAAGCTTGAAAAGGTACTGATATTTTAAATTTTCTTGAACATCTTTGAAATGATCATTGATAGAATGCAAAATTTCGCGCTTCATGGGACGAATACTTCTTTTTAATGCCTTTATCTTATATTCTTTGTTTGTTTCGGTTTTTTTGAATATTTTTTTTAACCATCGAACAAACCCTAATGCACCCAGATTAACCAGGGCTTCAGTTCGAATTCGTGCGCTGTAGTTCATTGATGTCAATAAAGATGGGATCTGAAGCTGATCGTTATTTTTTATCGTTTCCATATCAACATCTTCCATCTGCATCAAAGGTTCATCATTGATCACAATGCCAAATTCTTTTACTGCAATCCCATAATCCTTTATCGCATCCTGGACCATAACATCATAAGATGTACTGATACGATTCAAAAAAGCCCTGATTTTTTTTTCCTGATCAACAACAAAGCGGTGCAGTTCTGGATTGATTTGCTCTGTCATGAATATATCCAGATAATTTTTAAAATCCTGAAAAGCGGCATATAGCGCTTTTGAAAAGATCCCCTCGGTAAGTTGTGTATTATATTTTTGAGGGTCTATAGCATATTGCTGAATAGAAGCCTTTATATCATTCATCAGTTGGCCATACTTACTATCAAAAAAATGATCCACATCATTGGCCAGTTCCTGTCTGGTTTTCTGCATTGCGCCATCAAGGGTTTCTTTGACCATCTTTCGGATTTGTTCCATATTATGTTGTTGTTCTTGAATTTTACTAATAATTCGTTCGGCTTCAGTGCGGTCTTTTTTTAAAATATCTTGATGAATACGTGTCAGGTCGAAAATACCATGGGCAATGATAGCCTGTCTTTCCATATTACTTTTCAGTAATAAGGTAAATCGTTGATGTGTAAGTCGATCATTGAGCAATTGATTGAACTGTCGGGTTTGTTCTTGAGACAAACGATATAAATCTCGATCTGCCTGCCATTGCTTCAGGCGTTGTCGATCTCTGGATGATATTTTTCTTCGCGTATCTTCAAACAAATTCAACAGGGCTGAAAATGCATATATTTTCGGTTCCGGACACATAACAGAGATATCCTCAGTAATTTTTCCAATAATTCGATTTAAATCGTCTACATGCTCATGTTCAGACAAATCGCAGTTAATGACAAACAGGACGTGATTCATAATTCCCATTTTTTGAATCATTGATAAAAACCGGATATCTGCCTGACGTATACCTGTGCGACTGCTGACCACATAAAGCAATAAATGGGCTTTAAGTAAATAATCCTGAATCATGGCAATATGCATTGGATTGGGAGAATCGCTACCCTGGCAATCGGCAAATTCGATATTGCCTGTGGCTGTGTCTTCAGCAATCAGTTGAATTTCTATGTCTTTCACATAAACAGCAAGGCTTTGATCGCCTACAAACTGCTGATGTTCTGAAAACTGTCTGCCATCAAAAATATGTGTGGTAGAATCGTTTGAAATCAATGGAGAAATTCGTTCATAGCCTTTTAAATAAGACTCTAACAGCAGGGTGTTTTGACTTCGTGAATCCTTTTCAATGCGTTTATCTGCTGTTAACGTTTTCAATGCCTGATTCAATGTTTGTCTGTCTTGTTCATTATGAATATCAAATTGCCCATTATCAGATTGCCACTGTGTATCAGGAAAAAGGACAAGTGCCTGCCTGATTTCTGTATTGATTTCATCATGATCTTTCATGATCAATCTGGCTTGTAAATGCTCCCCGGTTCGAATGCGTGTGACAATGGATGTCACCACACCAGCACCACGTTTTAAGTAATCGCCATGAAATAAAGAATTGCTAAACGTACTCTTACCAGATTTAATGGCACCAATAACAGCAACACGAACCAATTCCTCGGCAAGTTGACGATCAATGCCGCGCAGAGTATTCTCCCACTGCTTGAAACGCAATTCGGACATGCTTGGAATGGCTTTTGTCTTTTCTACAAGCTGAAACAGTGTCTGATTGATTTCTGTCAGACGTATTTTGAATTGATTGTAATTTATTTCCATTTTTGTTTATCGCATTTTATTTGATAACGTTGGGTGTTGACTATTGTTTTGGTTACATATTCTGGCCATATTTAAAGTATAAGAATTATGTCAGAGCAGTGCGTTTTATGCATTAAAAGTGACTTTTGACTTGATCAATTGTTTAAGCAAAACTCGGAAAATAACATGCTCATTTTTCTTGATCGTCCAAAATAATAAGGTCGTGTAGAGACGTAGCATGCGACGTCTCTACAGTACATTTACATCAAAACGAACAATATCAATAATGGGGAAGTTCTTTTCAGAGAAGTCCTAAGTCTCGAAAATAAACAATATCAGTATAAAGCACATGATTTATTAACCATCGTTTCAAAAAATCAAGAATTTCATATTCAAATACAGCATCGTTTACATCAAAATCTTTTGTAAATTTCATTGTTTTTTCAACAAAAAACCAATGTTCTTTTCGATGCGCCTCTATTCGTGGATGATTCTTTAAATAGATTTCCTCACATGAAAAGTGCACATTAAGATAATCGCCCATTTCTTCAAGCACTTGTTGAATATTAGGTTTATCATTACCCGTTTCATAGATATCCTGAAGTTTATTCAGGATTTCAAACAATTTTTTGTGTTGCATATCGATTTCGGGCACACCAACCTGGTAGGCAACCTGCCATTTTAATTTTTCAATCATTCTATTTATTCCTTAGGTATTATAAAAAAACTGACTATTTCCATTTTGTTTCCATAATGCTATTGATACATTCACCATTACAATAAATTACTGCATCAGACCATCCCCAAAATCGGCGTTTGACAATTTCAATGTCAATTATTTTTCCATAAATTCTGTTTTTAACATACCTTCGCGCCATTTTTCCTACCATTGTTGTTCGGTTTGGGCATTGGACACCATCCAATCTGATTTTCATTCGATTACAGAACCATTGCTTATCGATCCATACAATAATGCGTTTACAGTCAAATACTTTGATACATCGGGCTGAAAAATTGCTTTCAGTTTGATATTGGAGCGGTAATACAATACAAATAGATAACAGGAGGCAAACAAACAAAAACAATTTAATCATAAGATTTTTCCAACCAGTCTGTCAATAGCGGCGGATTGCCCAGACATGTCGAAGTTGGACACCACTCGCATTGCGCTTTTAATTCCACACCGCCTTGAATCACTGAAACGGGTTTGTCTTCAGAAACAACAATGACGATAACATTCTCGTTTTGTGCTGTAAACCGAAGTGCAGAATTAAAACGTGCGCCCCTGGCACGATCTTCATCAGGAACAGTAAAACCATCGAGAATACAGCCAAAGGCGGTTAATTCCAAATTGGTACTGATATGGAGTGCACCATCCAATTTTGAAAAAGATTGTGCAAGATCAATGTTATGTGTCAATCGTAAATCTAAGGGGGATGTTAAATGTTGACCCGATATTTTAAGCATGGGTTGATTATTATCAATGACCAGTGTGCATCCATGTTTTCCTTTTTCTGAATGATGAACGATTTTATTAATACATTGAAATAGTTTATGAATATTTTCATGGGGTTGAAGATTTAAATCCAGCAACAGTTCTTCTAATTGCACAAGATTCGCCTGATGCGTAAATGAATGATAACTCCCATCACGAAAACTACAAATTAAATCACCATTAATTCTTATAAATCCATGCCCCACGCAGAAATGTGCAGTCAAACGATTGGAAGGAATTGCATCACTACTGATAATTCCCACAACATGTTTGCCATCAGAGACAAGCTTTCTTTGGGCATTTTCAACAGCAATCAGTAATTTACGAATATGCTTGGCATTGGATAAAGTTGGCTGTTCTCTTTGTGAAAATCTGGCCATAAAGTTTAGATGATTTATATAGTGGGGTTCAAGAAAACATATTTCACCCTGTGGCCACTGGCCCTCTTCCCTTGTATTGGAAATATCCAGCACAGTATTTAAGACCTGATACACAGGCATTTGCATATCCATTCCTGAGATTTCACTCAATAAGTCCATAATGTAATCATACACTGCACGGGTCGAATAACCTGCAAGCACGTAACCTGAAGTTCCGGAATGGATGGAGTGCGCGCTAATGACATCTTGAGACATAAGCCACACAGCATATTCAAGCCAACGTTCTGTGGGACCAATTGAACAAACATTGGGGTGATGTTCGGTGAACCACATTTGATAAAAGATGGATCGTGATGTCCCCCCATATGAAATCAATCCTGCCAGTTGCAAATTTTTTTCTGGTAGCGGCTGATCCAACACACTGAGACGAGAAGAATGAATGGCATTTTCACGCCATTTTTCACTGTCAATATATATTTCTTTGAGTTTGGGTTCATGACCTTGAAGTAAATTTTGGGGGTCACAGATATGTACAGGTGCATTCTTACCTGTAGCGAATATTAGTGCGACACGGCTCTGCCCTGAAAATTGTGAAAGCCCTTCTTTAAGGCCATCATGATAATGATATGCAAACAATTTACAGATTTTATTGTAGAGATAAGCGTTCATATGAATCCATTTTGATTTTTCAATCCAATTTTATTATGAAATTACTTTACAATCCCCCAACCTGTGTACTTACAACCATTGAGCGATATCCCTGATCCTTAAATGCACAGCCTTGATAATAGAATGATTCTTATTAATCCTCAATGATATACCCCACATGTCGAACATAAGTCATAATCGATTTAATTTTTAAGCGTTGTTGTTGATTATCTGCATCAAATACAAGCGCCACACCATCATTAACAGAACGAACAACTGTGGAATTGACGCGATATTGCGCACGACCATCACTATCGGCAAACGTCAGAATAATTTTTTTCCCCGCAGATAGATGTGTATTTGTTTTCACAAAGACGCCGCCTTCACTGATATCCAAAACAAGTTCCCTGCTGTATGTACCATCAACATCAAAGCCAACATGAAGATGATCACATCGAAACCGCTGATATATACGTTTTTCCAAAAACTCAAATTTTTCGAGTTGTCTGAGTATGTATCTCTGTTGATCGACAGTTAGTTTTTTTGCTTTTTCAATTATTTGATCAACGAGCAATTCTGGAGTGTTATTGTTTTGGTCCTTGACCATCGAAAGATTCTCCTTATGAGAAATATTTTGTGTTGTCTATATTCTTTTTTAATGACAATCGACAACAATTGGCCCCCAAAATTTAGTAATGCGGCGCGACAATCAGCGACTTATTCTTGATAAAATTTTCAGCATCTCTTCTTCCCAAGTCATAAGTTTTTTGAATCCCTTCCGGATCTGTATAATCCCACTTTTTGATTTGAATTGGTCTTGATGGTTGAACGTATGTTCTGTTTTTAACTTGTTGCAATTTTTTTGGGGAATAATTTCTTGTTAGAAGCACCAACACCTTTTGATTCGATGTATTGATAATTCGAGCCGGTACATTGTCTATCAAGCCACCATCAAAAACTGGTTTCCCATCTCTTTCGAGAAAAGGAATGACAGGCGGTGTACACGATGACTGTAAAAGAAGATCTGTCAGATCTTTTATATTCGGGCAAGATTTTACAGATATCACCTTTGCCCTATAGCCCAGTAAAATCGGAAACTTTGGATGTAATGGCTCAAATAATATTTTTTCTAATGAATATGCAAAAAAACCAATGAGTGCACCTGCAAATGTACCAAGGCATTCAGGGGGGTGAGTTAATAAAATGCGAATATCAACGTGTGATCGCTTGATTGCCTGAAAAGCCTGATCATCTAGTATGTTATTAAGTGCTTTTAAATACATGTCGTGATGTGGAAAAAGTGGTTTTTGATTCAGCATATTTTCAATATACAGATTTTTTTTATTATTTCGTGCCATTTCCATAAAAACACGAATGCCTTCTCTGATGCGATTTGCAGCAATCATGCAAGCCATCGTAGCCCCAGCGCTCACACCGGCAAAGACATTTGGCACAAATGAATAGACCTCAGACAGTACCTCGTAAAATCCAACCTGCCAGAAACATCGGCATCCACCGCCTGAAAAGACAATGGCATTATATGGATTATTCTGCTTCATTTATATGGTCCAGTAAATAATGAATGCAGCGGCAATATATGAAAATGCTTCGATATATGCGACCCCAACATTAGGGATTTCCTGGTTGGCAATTTCATCAGTAATGTTTCGCGTTGGAAACAATACGCTGTCGGTTAAAAATCGAATAATGGGTAGTAACACCAAGCCAATGGCAGAAATGGCTATAAAACGTGGTAAATCATTTTTCCAGGATTCGAAATCACCCTCAGCTGATAGTCCGACGATAATCCCCATTGCAATCAATGCGCCAGCAAAACTGACACCCGCAGCAACATTATCACGTTCAATTTCTTCATGAATACAGTATGGTGTAATCCAATTATACATCCATCCGGCCAGAATCAGCATGAATTGTCCAATACACCAGAACGTAATTGCAGTCCAGATATTACCGCCCTCTCCAGAAATTGCCCCATAAATGACAAGACCTGAAGCAATACTCACGCCGCATGAAACTGCGCCGGTTCCCTGATTTTGATCGCGAATCAATTCATCAATCACATGAAAACGTCTCAGGATCAGTCGATCACAAACAAACCAGGAGAGGTTGATCAATACAATGGCACATAAGCCATAAATAATCAGATCAATTAAATCGGTAACAAGTCCCTGACTTGGGCCAACAATACACCCTCCCAAGGCAAAAACAAGACCTGCATAATATCCAGCAACTGATAGTGCAAGCGCCGGATTATCTTTTTCAACAAGTTCATCGTTTAAATCATACGTGCGATGTATCAGCGCATGAACTTTTTTACCAATAAAAAAAATCAAATAAAAAAAGATAATTAGTATACAGGATGTCAGAATTTTGTCAATAATCATTGGCGTCCTCCTTTTATATTATGGAAAATTGATGGGTTGAAAAATTATTTGCCAAACCCCATACTTCTGGAACGAAAACCACTTCGTGTCCTTCCAATACGTTTTTTATTACCAAAGCGGTTGGATACCCGCCCTAAAAAGGAAGATTTCTTTTTATTTTCACGTGTCATGCGACGTTCATAGAATGTCGGATTGAGTTTTTTTGTATAGGTTCCTTTTGTTCCATATTGATGACTTCGCCCAAAAAAAGGCCTACTATCTCTGCGATACCGATGATAATCATCATAGTCATGCCGATAAACAGGGCCTGTAAAGAATCCCAGCACATCAGTAAACATGCGATATTTACCATAGAACTCCCAAAAGGAGCTACCATTGGCATCCTGACGCCATTGACCATAATTATTGTCGCCAACAAACGCATAGCCTGGCGGCGCAACATGATTGTTTTGTTGGCCATCTTTTTTTGATGCCAGGGTCATGCCTAAAAAATTTTCGTTCTGTTTAAAATATTGCTCGGAAACTTCCTCCCAATTTGTGACCCAGGCATTATCCAATTGAACAATCTTGTATTTATGAAAATAATGTGTGAAAATATTGCCATCCTGTTTCATATCCTCAAGGATAATCGAAAAGGTGGGAACATCTTTTAACTGATCTTTCAAGCGATCCACAGGATTATCGTATGATGTTCCACATCCCACGACAAACAACAGGATCAATCCCAATATATTGTGGGTGTATTTCATGATAACTCCTCTTATACTGTTTACAAAAATTTTCGTTTACGAAACCGGTTTTTGCCATTGCATGTTTACGCCAGCATTTTGCAACAGCCGGATACCTGTTTCGATATTTGCGCCCACTGTATCAAGACTATGAGAGTCATCTCCCGGCACAATCGATATCCCCATTGACTGCGCAGCTTTCAAAATACAATCACTCACATAGGGTTCATCGGCGCCTTTAATTAATGATCTGAGATTGAAATCAAGTATCAATTTTTTCGAACGAATCAGGGATAAATTGCGATGAATTCGTTGGGCAATCTCAGGTTCTTCCAAATGTTTTCGATAGTTTGGATCAAAAATCCGAATCACATCAAAATGCCCGATCACTTTGGGCGTTAGTTCCTGAATCATCTCATACTGAATATCAAAATAACGTGCATAAAGCGGGCGGATTCCCCCGGCATGCGTGATCGCTTTTTCATAAAAAGCCGGGGAATAATCAAAATTGATATCATCCACATGATGCACAGATCCAACCACATAATCGGGCTGATATTTCTGTTTCAAACATCTCACATGATTGACATATCCAGAATAGGCTTCAGATTCAAAACCGATAAATAATTGAATGTCATTTTGATATTTTCTTTTTAAAGATCTTGCCTTGGCCATATATCTGGCGAATTGTTGACTCAAAAAAACAGAATCCAGGCATGCCTCAATTTCATCCTGATATCGCAACCCATTGTGCGGAGGGGGGATATGCTCAGTGATTCCCACCCATTGAAATCCCTTATCAATATAAGCTTTAACAATATCTTCAAGGCTATCTTTTGCATGATGACAAAATTCCCCGCTATGGCCGCCATGAATGGATATTTTTGGTATATTCATTTTATTAATTGCATTATCTGTTGTGTCATGGCCACAGGGTCGCCCATGATACGAATATTTTTCTGCCTGCTGCTTTTTCCGGATATGATCTCAATACAAGATTTAGGAACGTGCAATGTTTTTGCCAGAAATTGAATACACATCATATTTGCCGCACCATCCACCGGTGGCGCTTTGAGTTTGATTTTCAACCGATTATCAAGAACACCAACAATTTTGTTTATTGATGATCGCGGTTGAACGAGAACATGAAGTTCAATGCTGTCATCATGTGATTGTATAAAATTCATACAATGGCATCCAGAAGTTCATCCTGAGAAATAGTCGCAGTCCCAACCTTTCCAACCACCAACCCTGCGGCTGAATTGGCCAGTGATGCGGCCTCTCGATAACCTGCACCCGCAGCCAATGCGAGTCCCATCACAGAAATAACTGTATCACCAGCTCCGGAAACATCAAATACTTGCCTGGCACGAGTTTCAATGTGATAGGGAGGCTTATCAGGTTCAAACAAAACCATACCATCCTTACCGCAGGTGATCAGGAGTCCTGGCAGGCCCACATTTTCCATCAAACTCTGACCGGCACAAATGAGTGATGACATATCTGTGATATCCATATTGGCAGCCAGTGCCGCCTCTTTGCTATTGGGTGTAATAATGCTGGCACCGCGATATTTCTCGTAATTAAATCCTTTTGGATCAACCATTACCAATTTATGATGATCTTTTGCCTGTTTCATTATTGCTTTTAGCATATCTGGTGTCAACAATCCCTTACCATAATCAGAAACAATTATCAGGTGCATAGACTGAATACAATTGGAGATATTTTTTGTGATTAAATCCACCATCATACTATTGATTGGATGAGATGTTTCTCTGTCAATGCGAAGTACATGTTGTTGTGATGCCATAATTCGCGTTTTGATTGTTGTTGCGCGAGTTTTGTCCAATGCCAGACCGCTGGTATTTGCACCAACATCTTCAAACATCTTTTTCAATCGCTTGCCATTTTCACCTGAGCCATATGTGCCAATAATGGTAACATCAGCTTTCAAAGCAGCCAAATTATTTACCACATTGCCTGCACCGCCCAATGTCGCATTGTCACGCTTAACCGCAACAACCGGCACAGGGGCTTCAGGTGAGATACGATCTACTGTTCCCCAAACATATTCATCAATCATGCAATCGCCAATTACAAGAATGTGACAATTGGAAAAATGATCGACCCAATTTTTCATGATGATCCTATTCCTTAAAAACGAGTTTCCCGCCAAGATGGCCCGCAATACCTGCTGCGCCAAGCATTATAAAATAAAAAATAAGATACAGCCAGGAGGTCTCGCCATTGGATTGCGTGACGCTCTGGTCAAAAAGACCCCATAATGTCAAGATAATTGACATTGCAAAAACGACACCGCCACAGGCCAATTTTGAAATAAATAAATTTGTAAATGTGCCACCATAACGTTGATTCCATTCAACATATCCTGTAAAAAGTACAACTGGCATGGCCAAAGCAACAAAAACAGTGTTATAAAAAGCGGCAAGCCCAACATTGCCGGACCCAAACATGCTTGACAACAAAACAAAAAGGACCGCTGCCGGGATAACGCCATTGGGAATATGGACACTGATTGGATGTAAATGATGCGCAATCACATTTTCAGAAATCAACTGATAAATCTTTGCCATGAGAGACTCTGCCGCTTCAGTTTGAGGCATTTGTTTTTGAGGTTCTTCTTCCTGTGAAGAAACGGGTTCTTCATCAAGCTTTTTAAATTTTGATTTATCGGCTCCACACACAGGACAGTTATCAGGTGGTTCCGGACCTTTGTGGATATATTGACATACTGTGCATTGCCATTTGGTTTCAGTCTCTTTTGAAGACGTTTCTTCAACAATTTCAATAAAATGTTCCTTTGATGCACCACATACAGGGCATTTTTCAGGCGCTGTATCACCAGAGTGAACATAACCACAAAGCTTGCATTTCCATTTTTTCATTTCTTACTTTCCTCCTTATTTTTGTATATGTTAAAATCAAAAGCAACTGATGAACTCACTCTTTTTTTCTTTAGACAAAACTTTGAGCATGTCTTTGATTCGATCTTTTACGTTTTATCTATCTGGATGTGAGTACTGAGCTTATTTAGGAAATCTTACCATCAGCCAATTTGTAAATGCTTTTTGAAAATTTTAAGCCATTCCCATTTGTTTTTCCAGACATTGAATTTCTTTATAGATATTTTGACGATCCTTTTCAGTCAACATTGGATCTGTCAATTTTTTGTATAATGAAAGCAATATCATTTCAGCACGATAATCATTGCATGTATATTGAATTGAATTCTCTTTCATTGTATCATCACCTTTAAAAACAGGTCTCCTCGTGTACCTGATGGTAAGATTTTTCCTTGGCCATTTAAACGTAATAAAGAACCATCTCGCATACCCGGTGGAATTGTTATTCGAAATAATTGATCGTGAAATCCCCAGGGAATATTCACTGTTTTTCGAACACCATGAATGGATTCGTAAGGCGTTACATGAATGCTTGCGTATAAATGATCATCATGGGTTGCACCAATTGGCCGAATAACTTGCAAATGTGGTGTCCGACGCCGGACAGTTTTGCGTTTAATTTTTTTAGAAACTTCGGAAATCGGCATATCAGACATGAGGCGAAGTAAAATGATTCCTGAAATAAAACCACCAATATGAGCCCACCATGCAATTCCACCTATCTGACTATTGCTGCCAGCCGCACTGATCACCTGAATCACAAACCAGATACCTAAATATATAAATGCCGGAATTTCAATAAAATATGGGATAATTATGATAGGTATCAGTGTCAATATTTTGGCACCTGGATGAAGAATAAAATATGCGCCCATTACGCCCGCTATGGCACCACTGGCACCAATTGTTGGTGTTGGAGAGAAATAATTGGTCATTATATGGGCAAGCCCGGATGCCATCCCGCATAATAAATAGAATATCAAATAACGTATGGAACCAAAATAATCTTCAACATTATCACCAAATATAAACAATGTCCACATGTTGGTCAATAAATGCCAGAAACCGCCATGCAAAAACATAAATGATACCAATGAAAACAACTGCTGTCCTATTGTAAAATGCATGGATAATTCTGGCATTGAGTACCTTGCCGGCAACAAACCATACAGGTAAATCAGCCCCTCTTCCAAAGGGCCATAAGAAATTTGTATTCCATAACAACAGATATTGATGCCTATCAATGTGTAGTTAACAACCGGTACACATTGAGACTGGGTGGTATCGCGTATAGGAAACATGGATCATAAAGATTCCCTGAACCGATCTTCAATTTCAATTATACTGTTCATTTTTAAGCGTTTAATCCAGTCATCAAAAAAGCGGCTTTCACGATTCTGGCGTATTGTATCTTTGACTGACATCAAGGCATCATCAAATTCTTTTTCTTCAGGCTGTTGTCGATCTTTTAACCGAATGACATAATATCCTTTGTATCCCTTATATATTGTGTATCCAATGGGATTACTCTGCGTGAGGTCAAAAGCGGCTTTGATTATTTCCTCTTCCTGTCCAATTTCAGGTATGGTCTCATTTCTTTTAAAGAATCCTGTACTGGTAAAACTATATTCAGGGCCAGCAATTGCTGTTTGAGTTAGTGATGATTCATTTTGAGTTGTTGATTCTGTAACACTCGTTGTTGTGATAGCTTTCAAGCAGGTCAAGGCATCGTTAAATGCGAAATTCAACTGCCTGTCTTTTTTTAAATCTTTTTCAACCCGATCTTGAACAACCACAAGTTCCTGAACAAAGGGTTCCTGTTTTTCAAGTAGTTGGATAATATAATACCCCTTATCCAGGCCCACAATATCACTGACCTGATTTTTTTCCAGTTCAAATGCTTTACGAGAAAAGGCGTATTGATCCCTGAACAATGTCGTTGGGCCACGGCGACCAAAAAAATCTGTCACAACAGCGGAAATACCGCTAGCTTTGGCTGCCGCAGTAAGAGGGTCATCATAAATCGTATCGTAAAAGTTTTCAGCTGCATCATAGGCTCGGTTATCTGCGTCTTCATCAATGAGTTTTTGACGAATTTCTGGCGTAGCCCCCCCAAGGGTTAAAGCAACAGCTTCATTTATATTTTCAACTTTAATGATGTGCCATCCAAAGGAAGTACGAACCGGTTCGCTAATTTCACCGGCTTTCATTGAAAAGGCTTTATCTGAAAAGGGCTTGACCATGTCTTCACGTTTAAAAGCACCCAGATAGCCTCCCCGATCTTTACTGGGGCCTTCTGAAAACTCTTGCGCCAGTCTCGCAAAATCGGCATCTTTTTCTTTTGATTTTTCGAATATTTCATTGGCTCGGGCCTTAACGACAGCATCCGCTTCAGCATCAGCAGATGCATCAGATTTAAGTAAAATATGTCTGGCTTCTACTGTTTTGGGAGATTCGAAATCGCTTTTGTTGGCTTCATAATACATTTCAATACGTTCATCACTGATCGTGATATCGGATTTATATTTTTCTTTTGCAAACAAGACATAAGCAACCTTGATTTCCATCTCGGTTTTATAATTATCTTTATTGTCCTCATAATAGATTTCGATTTCTTCTTGAGTTGGAGAAATATCGGTATAACTATCGGATTCAAACGCAACATAATCCAAATTTACCATTTCATTATTGTAGTTAAACCATTCACGCGCTTCATCTTCTGACACTTTCACACTGCCCATAACCATTTCTCTTAATTTTCCAAGCAACAAGGATTGTCGCTGTGATGCTTCAAATTGCTCAGGAGACATACGATTTCTTCTTAACACATTGATATAATAACGATTATCAAAGATACCATCTTTTTGAAAATAAGAAATTGATTGAATGGATTTGGCCAATTCTTCATCGGTCACCCGAACATTCAAACGGTTGGCTTCCTGAATGATTAACTCTCTTTCAATCAATGTATTGACAACTTGTTGTTTGATATTGAGGGCTTCTAACATTGATTCATCAAAATTATCGCCAAACTGACGTTTATACCCTTCAATTAAATTGTTGTATGCATCATAGTACTGATCTATTGTAATCACGTTGCCATTGACTTCAGCCACGCGATTTATTTTTCCTTCGCGAAAAGATCCGACTCCCCAAAATACGAACACAATAACAATTGCGCTCAATACAAGCTTGATAAACCATGATGTTGCATGCTTGCGCATTAAATAAAGCATTGATTCAACCTCTTTTTGTTTGTGTACGATATCGTACCATTATTTGATTAATTACGAGATCATATCCAATAAAGTTATTTTGAATATGAATGCATTAACGTTAAACAGTTATATTTAACATTTGGTATAAAAAAGGTCAATTGTTATTTACAAAATTAGTGAAACTCAATGTTCAAGTATTTCTGACAAAGTCGTATGTTTTTACACCTGATTATATATATGTTCGTCCAACTTTGGTTTTTCCTGGCATATTTATTGCCCTCGTTCTCATAAAGTCGGATATTGTTTTGGGCGCATTCCAAAAAAGTCGGACAAATAATTTAGCGCAGCGTAGGGCTAAAACCCATAGCAGTCAGGCTAAGCTGGCTAAGCTCGACCGTCTGAAATTGTTCTCCCGCCTGGGGTTGAAACCCCAGGCTATTATCTGTCGTCCCTAAAGGGACTTGAAGTGTTTTATTTAATAGACCACCTTAGTTCAATCGAAGAATGTA
>Ga0272440_1002091_pt1 | contig 15809 bp, 13 predicted proteins | sample SSMMMBAug17_FD_192440 | JGI IMG/M metagenome (GOLD analysis project Ga0272440, IMG submission 192440) | Marine sediment archaeal communities from Little Sippewissett salt marsh, Falmouth, MA, United States - SSM-MMB-Aug17 | ecosystem: Environmental > Aquatic > Marine > Wetlands > Sediment ... | reverse complement strand
CTGCATATTTTGAACATGAAAGAGAAAATCCTTTTTTTGAAGGCACTAAAGACTCAACTGATAAAAAAGGGGGCACAACTAAAGTTCTTCGTGGCGGATGCTGGTATAGAGATATGGAATCAGCTCGTTCAGCTCATAGATATAGTTTTGCTCCCAAACTTAAAAGTAAAACTGTTGGATTTCGCCTGATTATGCAAACAAATGCTATTGTATAATACGACTTATGACAGTCGATTTTGGTTAAAATCAATTCTCAGTATGCATAATTTTTTGTTTTTTTAATAATCGTCAATAATCAGTAATTAATATTTTCTACAATATTTTTCCCTCGACGACTAATTTTTAAAAAATTGACTCCTTGTTGACTTGACGCATCTAAATCAAAAATCATAATATTAATCAGATTTTGTTAAAGGAATGCCATTAAAGTTCGCTCCTGCATAGTCTATTTGTTATTATGTAATTTTATCTAAATTTCAAAAGATTATACTTATGGTAACAGCATTGAAATACGCCTCATGCTATTATAACTTTATTTCAACAAAATTGCTTGAGCGAACCTATTGGTTAGGGGGTTAGGGGTTAGGGTGCAACACAAAAAAGTTGGAGAATTTATTTCCAGTTTGTAGTTCCGCCTTTAGGCGGTTTGAGCTGAAACCAATGATTAAAATTTGGTGAGAAATTAATTCAGTTTATCGAGCATTTTTGAACTAATTGTTTATTTTTCTGCATTCTGTTAAAACCGCCTAAAGGCGGAACTAGAAACTGGGCTTTGGCTATTTATAAAATTTACCTCTAATCACAGTCTTATAAATAGAATAAAAATTCAATTTATTTATTTTTCGACCTAAGAAGAAAATGCAACTTTTTTGTGTTGCACCCATTGGTTACGCCCATTTTATTGTTGTATTTTTTACTTAATGTTGTTATATGATTTCTTATATATTCAAGGGGTAAACTTACAAAATTAGTTGTAATACATTTTTTTTTATAACCGGAGGATTTGTGCAACAAGCTCAAGTAAGATATAAAACCAGGTCGCATGGGGTATATAATACTCCTGGACATTTTTATAAAGAAACAAAGAAATCTAATAAATCAGAGTCTAAAAATAAACTTGAAATTGATTATGACAATCTGATTACGGAGGATGATGAACCAGTGGATAATTTTTTTTCTGAGTTTCAACAAACTCTTTTAAAAGATTCTCTTTCATCAAGCTGGGAAAGAGAGGAACCATTTTTAGTTGTTACAAATGTTGGTATTTATGAAGAAAAACCAACAACTCCAATTGTTCCAGATGTATTATTAAGCCTGAATGTTAAACCAGCACATGATATATGGAAAAAGAAAAACAGGTGTTATTTTATAAGTATATTTGGAAAACCACCAGAACTTGTTATTGAATTAGTTTCCAATAAAGTTGGAAATGAAATAAAGACAAAACGCAAAAGATATGAAAAAATGGGAGTTAAATATTACATAATATATGATCCGGGTTTTCATATCAAAGAATCTTGCCTTCATGCCTTTAAATTAGAAGGAAAATCATACAAATCTTTTTCAAAAAATGACCTTAATAATAAACAGATATGGTTTAAAGATTTAAGCATTGGTTTGAAGGTTCATAAAGAAATTTATAAGGGATTAGATGCACAATGGCTAAGATGGTGTTATTTTAATGGAAAGCTTCTTAAAACTGGTAATGAGAAAAAAGATGAAGAAAAAATGCGAGCTGATAAAGAAAAAATGAGAGCTGATAAAGAAAAAATGCGAGCTGATAAAGAAAAAATGCGAGCTGATAAAGAAAAAATGCGTGCGGAAGCTGCTGAAAAAGAATTGGCATTGCTCAGGGCTCTTTTATTGAAATCAAATAATTCAAAATAATATCATTTATTATTAATTTTGATGGTCTCGTAAAAAGTCAAAAAATGAGATTTTTATCTGTGTAACAATCTGAAATTATTAATACCTATTTTTGTAAAATTGACTTTTTACGAGACCATCAATTTTCATACATAATAAAATAATAAATGATAAGTAAAAAGAATATGAAGGACAAAATTTATGAAAAAATTCAAAGCAATAGTTGTCCAACTTTACATAATATTTTAGTTTCATATCGATTTTTTGAGCCAGTCAAATATGTCTTCTTTTTCATCAACAGAAAACCGGGTGCAACACAAAAAAGTTGGAGAATTTATTTCCAGTTTGTAGTTCCGCCTTTAGGCGGTTTGAGCTGAAACCAATGATTAAAATTTGGTGAGAAATTAATTCAGTTTATCGAGCATTTTTGAGCTAATTGTTTATTTTTCTGCATTCTGTTAAAACCGCCTAAGTGACTACGCATAAATTAGATTTCGTAAATCACAATTGTATCATTTCATATTTGAAACTAATAAAAGGATTGATGTAATACAATTATGTCTATATGGTATTCTTGTTTATGCGCAGTCACGTATCATTTCATATTTGAAACTAATAAAAGGATTGATGTAATACAATTATGTCTATATGGTATTCTTGTTTATGCGCAGTCACTAAAGGCGGAACTACAAACTGGGCTATGGCTATTTATAAAATTTACCTCTAATCACAGTGTTATAAATAGAATAAAAATTCAATTTATTTATTTTTCGACCTAAGGTAATTTCCGAAAAAGAATTTACCAAGATCGGATTCCCCCCTTGAGGGGGGTTAGGGGGTTAGAGGGGTGTTTTTGAGTTTGTACCATTAATACGAACACCCCCCTAGCCCCCCTCAAGGGGGGAATTCAACAACATTGCCCCTCACCCTGACGTTGGCGCTGGCGCTGGCGTTGCCCTGGGCTGGTATGATACGCCCTTTCAGGGCTAAGAAAATAGTGCAACTTTTTTGTGTTGCATCCAATAGTAAGGGAATGAAATGAATATACTTGTTTGTATCAAGCAGGTGCCTGAAAATATTGCGCAAGTAAAAATTAATTCAAAAGGTACAGGAATAGAAATCCATGAGAACATAAAATATCGTATGAATCGTTTTGATTCTCACGCTGTTGAGGCAGCACTAGTAATAAAAGAAAATATTCCAGAAAGCATAGTTGATGTTGTTACTGTTGGTCAAAATTCTTCAGAAGCAATTGTAAGACGAGCTATGGGAATGGGTGCTGATAATGGTTTTATCATTGAAATCGAATCTGATAAATATATTTCGCCTTCAACTACATCAGCGCTTTTAGCAAAAATGGCAATCCAAAAAAATTATAATTTAATATTAACTGGTATTATGAGCGAAGATGAAATGAATGCTCAAACAGGACAGATGCTTGCTGAAAGAATGGGGATCCTATCAATTTCAGGAGTAGTGGATATTCAAATTAATAATTCAAAACTTAATATTAAAAGAGAACGAGAAGGGGGGATTAGAGAACTTCTTGAAGTAAATATGTCAGAAGTTAGAACAATATTGCTTACAATTCAGGCTGGCATAAATCAACCGCGATATCCTGGTCTTTCAGCTTTGCTCAGAGCTAAAAATCAAGGAATAAAAATATTTACCAATTATCTGAACACTGAAGAATTTGATAATGATCAGTCTATAGTCAGTGTAAAAAAGGCAGAGAAAATGCGTCAGGGAAAATTTCTTGAAGGATCAATTCATGAAAAGGCTGAACAATTTATTGAAATAATCAAAGCAAGGAATATTTTGCAATGAAAACAATCAAAAAAATTTTAATTATTGCAGATCATATGGAAAAGAATTTTTCAAATTTTACCGAAGAAATGATTAACTGTGCTTTTGTAATAAATAAAATAATTCCTGTATCAATATATTCTTTATTAATTGGTAAAAATTTAAGTGAACAGGTTGAATTAATATCTCAAAAAGGAATTCATGTAACATCCATTGAATTAACAAATCATAATATTGAAGCAAATATTTGTGATATTGCATGGAAACTAATAAATCCATTTGCTCAAAAATTAAAACCAGATATTATTATAACAGGTCATAACTCATTTGGAACAGCTTTACTTCCTCAGCTTGCAATCAATATGAATGCATCATGTATTACTGGAGTTAAGAAAATTACAGAAAATAATGGCAAATTGATTTACACACGATTTCTCTATAATGGAAAATTTGAATCAAATGTTTGCTCTGAGAGGAATACAACAGCTATAAGTATTTTACCTGGTGTTTTTACGTTTAAAGATAAGGATTCGAATAATAAAAAAACTGGTGAAATAGATCATATAAACAAAATTGATAAAATAAATGTACCTATAGTACTTAAAAAAATATCTAAGCCAATTGTTTCGGATTCTTCCTTTGATAATGCAGATGTAATTGTTGCTATGGGACAGGGAATTGGGGAATATAAAAATATTGATAAAATAAAAGAATTTTCAAAAATTTTTCAACTATCTACAATAGCAGGATCAAGGCCAATGATTGATAAGGGATGGTTACCTTACAAATATCAGGTTGGAATTACAGGTAAAACAGTTGCTCCCATTATTTATATTGCATGTGGAATTTCTGGATCAAGTCAGCATATTGCAGGTATGGGAAGTTCAGAATATATTATTGCTGTCAATTCAGATCCTAATGCTGCGATTTTCAATATATCTGATCTTTGTATAGTTGATGATCTCATTTCTTTTATTAATACAGTAATTGAAAACTTGGAAAGGTAAACAGTTGAATTGAAAACTAAGATTGAGGCAAAATATCTATAAACAGCCAATACAACCGCTTCGAATTTTTTTTATTCGTTTTCTAAAAGTTCTTTTATTTTTCAAAGGGCTTCTTTGTTTTGAAATTTTGATAAAATTATCATGTAAATCTTTTGAATTTGCAAATCTATTATCAGGGTTTAATTGAAAACACTTTAATAAAAATTTTCTGTATGTTTCTGAAATTATATCATAATCTATATGATTATTTATTATTGCATCATATATTTGTTTTTTATCTTTTCCATAAAATGGGAATTTATTTGTTAACATATAATAAAATACTACGCATGAAGCCCATAAATCAGTATAAGTATTATTTTTTTGATTTTGAAAAAATTCAGGGGGTTTAAAATATAAATCATAAATATCATATTTTATATAATCTTTATGAACAATATATTCATATAAACCAAAATCACTGATTTTTATCATATTTGAATAGAACAGATTTGATGGTTTTATATTGGCGTGAATAAAACTATTATCATTTAAAATTTTAAGGCCTTTTAATGTTCCAGAAAAGTACCTGCATGCTAAATGTTCTTCTATTGGGTATTCAAAATTATTTAAATTTTGCTTTTCATATTCCATTAAAATACAATGATCGCCTTTTGTTGTTAATCCAAAATTTTCTATTGAAATTAAGCGATTGGACCTGAATTTGATTAGGTTTTGTATACTATTTTCATTTATTTTTATATTTTTATCAAAGATTCTTACAGCAGAAGTTAATCCTATTTGATTTTTTACTTCATAAACTTTTGAAAATTTTCCTTGTCCAATATAATTTTTCACAAAAAAGGCATTGAAGATATTATCTCCAATATTGTATTTATCATTGCTGTTATCTATCATTCAAAACGCTGTCTGATATTTCTTATAATAGTATCATTTCTCCATTGCTCGTCATTTTTATCAGGATATTTGATATTGTAATGGAGCCCTCTGCTTTCTTTTCTTTGCATTGCTGACTCAATAATTAATTCAGCAACAAGAGCAATATTTCTTAATTCAAGAAGATCAGAAGTAACTTTAAAATCCCAATAATATTCATTAATTTCTTTTCGAATATTAATGATTCTATTTTTTGCTCTTGCGAGTCTTTTTTCAGACCTTACAATTCCAACATAATTCCACATTAATCTTCTTATTTCATCCCAGTTATGAGAAACAACAATAGCTTCATCACTATCAGCAGTTCCAACTTCGTCCCAATCAGGTATATCAGGACAAATTTCTTTGTTTACTGTTTTTGCTAGAGAAACCGCAGAGATAGCGGCATTATTTGCATAGACAAGAGCTTCAAGCAAAGAGTTACTTGCTAATCTGTTTGCACCATGAAGGCCAGTACATGCAACTTCACCAACAGCATAAAGGTTTTCAATATTTGTTTTTCCATTCAAATCAGTTGCCAGTCCACCGCACATATAATGAGCAGCTGGTACAACAGGAATTGGATCTTTTGTCATATCAATCCCAAAGCTTAAACATTTTTTGTAAATATTTGGAAAGCGCTTTATTATAAAATCTGAATTTTTGTTAGAAATATCTAAAAATACAGAATCATCTCCACTTTTTTTAAGCTCAGTATCAATCGCCCTTGCTACAACATCTCTACAAGCAAGATCTTTTTTTGAATCGTATTTTTCCATAAAAGCTTGGGATTTAGAATTGATTAGAATAGCTCCTTCACCTCTGACTGCTTCTGATATTAGAAAATTTTTTGCTTCAGGATGATAAAGGCATGTAGGATGAAATTGCACAAACTCAAGATTGGCCACACTTGCACCTGCTCTGTATCCCATTGCAATACCATCACCTGTTGCAATATCAGGGTTGCTTGTATATAAATAAACTTTACCGCAGCCACCTGTTGTAAGGAATGTTATTTTTGAAGAAAAGCTATGAACCTCATTAGCATTAACATCAAGAACATATGCTCCGCAGCATGTATCTTCTCTTTGTGTAATAATCATCCCTCTTCTTATTCTTGTTGAAGAAGTTACAAGGTCTATTGCAATATGATTTTCAAAAATTGTTATATTTGAATTATCCATTACCTTATCAGATAAGACTTTTTGAACTGCTCTTCCAGTCATATCTTCAGCATGAACTATTCTATTTTGAGAATGCCCTCCTTCACGGCCTAAATCAAGTTCGTAATTACCATCAGTGTCTAAAATATTGAATTGGACACCTAAATTAATAAGCTCATGAATTTTTGCGGGAGCATCTTTAACAACCATTTTTACAACTTGTGGATTACATAAGCCATCACCTGCATCAAGGGTATCTTTTATATGTGACTCAAATGAATCTAGTTTACTAAAAACCGATGCAATTCCACCTTGTGCCTGATTAGTGCTTGTATCCATCAGCATTTTTTTGGTAACAATTGCAACTTGACCATAAGATGCAAGTTTTAATGCAGTTGTAAGTCCGGCTACACCACTTCCTATTATTAAAAAGTCATATTTATATTTCATTTTAAATCAATCTATTAGATTTCTTTCTAATTAACAATTTCCCAGCAATAAATCCTAACAATAACACACCAAGGCTGAGACCAAAACCCCAGAAAAAATAAAACCTTTCAAGTATTTCTTTTTCCTGTTTAATAGTAATAAGTTCATTATCCTGAATACTTAATTTTTTTTTAACTTCTTTATACTGTTTAACAAGATCATTATATTTTTTACAATTATTTTCAAGAGTTTGAAAATTCATTTTTACTTTTTTCAAAGAATTTGATTCATTTTCTAATGCAATACTAAGTTGTTTATTATCTTTTTTTAAACTTTCATTTTCCTTTGAAATATCTTTAGCTTTTTGTTTTAGTTTTTCATGTTGATTTTTTAAACGCATTAAAATATCTTTTTTAGGTTCATCTGATGTTAAAAATCTTGATAAAACCCATCCATCCTTTCCATTAGGATCTTTAATTCTTGTCCATTTATGTTCTACCTCACTAACAACAACTTCCTCTCCAGAATAAACATGACCAATAACTCTGTATGAAATGTCAGGGCCTGATCTTAATGTGATTTTTAAAAGATCTGTTACATAACGCTTTTCAGCAAACGATAAACTTGTAAAAAATAAAACTGATAAAAAAATCAATTTTTTTAAATTCATTATTTCTCTCCAAAATTTTCTAGTTATTATTTATATTTAAAAAAAAATCATTTATACTTCATAATTAAAAAAAATACAAAATAATATTTTAATTTATATTATTTAAAGCATTTAATGCTTCTTTTTTATCATCAAAATGAATAGTTTTGTTTTTAAAAATTTGGTAGTTTTCATGACCTTTTCCAGCAATCAGTACAATATCTTTAGGCTTTGATAATGATATTGCAAGTTTAATAGCTTCTTTTCTATCAGGTTCTACAATATAAACTTTTTTATCAAAATCATTTATATTCAAATTGTTATATTTAAAAAGATTTTCCTTTTCTATACCTGAAATAATTTGTTTTATAATTAAAATGGGATCTTCTGTTCTTGGATTATCTGATGTAACAACTAATAAGTCAGCGATTTTTGCTGCAATATTCCCCATTAAAGGTCTTTTACCAGTATCTCTATCACCGCCGCAGCCAAAAACACAAATCAATCTTTGTTCTGATTTATCTTTTAATGCAAGTAAAACATTTTCAAGTGCATCTGGAGTATGAGCATAATCAACAAAAATATATCTGCTTTTGTTATTTGCAATTTTTTCAAGTCTTCCTGGAATAATACCTTTTTTTGAAATTGCTTTTACAATTATTTCAAATGGTATATTTTTAACTATTCCAACACTTATAGCAGATAATATATTCAAAATATTATGTTTTCCATAAAGATTTGATTGAATATCAAAGATTTGTTTTTGATATTCAATCCTTAACATTGTGCCATCCAATTTTGTTTCATAATAATTTGGATATACATTGCTTTTATATGTCATACCAGTTGTAATTAAAGGGGTTAATATTTCCTTAGATAATTCAGTTCCCAATGAATCATCATTATTAATGATTGCAGCGGCATTTTTTTTAGATAAATATGGTTCAAAAAAAAGCTTTTTTTTACATTTTTTATAATGATCAAGGGTTTTGTGATAATCAAGATGATCCTGAGTTAAATTTGTAAAAATACAGATATCATAATGGCATCCATAAACCCGGTATAAATCAAGAGCATGTGATGAAACTTCCATAATAACATGATTTACACCTGCGTTTACCATTTCTGCAAATATTTTATGTAAATCTAATGATTCAGGAGTAGTAAGAGGATTTGGGAAATTTTGATCATTATATTTATATTCAATCGTACCTATTAATCCAGTTTTAAAACCTGCATTTTGTAAAATACTTTCAATAAGATAAGCTGTTGTTGTTTTGCCATTTGTTCCAGTAATACCAATTAAAAAAAGCTTGTCTGATGGATTATTATAAAATCGTTTTGCTATTAATGCCAGAGCTTTTCTAGAATTTTTTACTCTAATATTAATAATATTATCAGGCAGTTTAATCTCATTTTCTGCGATAATAACCTTGGCACCTTTTTGTATAGCATGTTCAATGTATTTATGACCATCTGATTTTGATCCAGTAATTGCAACAAAAATACTTTCATCTGTAACATTATTAGAATTATAAAAAATATTTTTAATATCAGGATCATCTTCTTTATTATTAATTACATAATCATCTATTTCTTTTAATAATTTACTAAGTTTCATTTATTAATCCATTATAAAAGTATTATTTTTTATTATAATAAAGTATTATTTTTTTTATAATATTGGTCATTGACAATTTTATTTTTATATTTTTGTATTAATTCAACAGCCAGATTATAAGAATTAATATTTTTTATAGATTCACGAAAAATACTGCTATAAGGTATTCCTTTTGAAAGCCATCCTAATCGGCTTCTCATTAATCTGCAAGCTTTTATTTCGCCAAAATGATCAATTGAATTTTTAAGATATTGATACATTGTTTCAAATCTTTTTTCAATGCTGACAGTCTCATAGGATTTTCCTTGTAAAAGTAAAAAAGCCTGCTTAAAAATCCAAGGATTTTCAAGAGCTGCTCTTCCTATCATAACTGCATCGCAATTTGTGTATTTTTTCATTTTAACTGCATCTTCAGGTTCTAATATATCACCATTACCAATGACAGGAATTTTTGATAAAGATTTAATGTTTTTTATTAAAGACCAATCTGCTTTTCCTGAGAATCCTTGTTTCGCAGTTCTTGGATGAATAGTAAGAGCATCTACTCCGCAATTTTGAGCAATTTTTAAAATATTATAAGCATCTTTTCCAGAACTATCCCAGCCGGTTCTTATTTTTATTGTTAATGGAATATTGACTATTTTTCTGACAGAGCTTAAAATCTTTTCAGCAAGATCAATGTCTTTCATAAGGGCAACACCTGCCCCTGTTTTAACTATTTTTTTTACAGAGCATCCAAAATTAATATCTAAAATATCAGCTCCAGAATCTTCTACAATTTTTGCAGCTTCAGCCATTATTTCTGGTTTTGAGCCGAAAATTTGTATTGAAAGTAATTTATCTTCATCATTGCTTTTTAAATAATCAAAAGTTTTTTGAGATTTATAGGCAAGGCCATGAGAACTAACCATTTCAGAACATAGAAATGAACAGCCTTGACTTTTAATAAGCATTCTAAAAGGAAGATTTGTAATTCCAGCCATTGGAGCAAGGATTAAAGGATTATTTTCTATAATACTTTTAATAATCATAGATTTTTTTAGATATTATTATTGATAGTCTCGTAAAAAGTCAAAAATTAAGATTTTTATCTGTATAAGAATTTGAAATTATTAATACCGATTTTTGTAAAATAGACTTTTTACGCGATCATCATTATTAATACCGGCAAATAATTAAATTTCATAAATTTTTTTATGCAATTTTCTTTATATTTCTCGTTCTAACAGATTTTGTCGTGTAGTCATATTTTAGGACGAAGTAAATTCTTTGACTGGAGTCCCAAATCTTTAGATTTGGGCGTCAAAAAAATACAAATGAAAAGATAACTGACGCCCAAATCTAAAATTTTGGGACTCCAATCAAAGGATTTATGTCGTCATAAAATTACTGACTCACCACAAAATCAATTAGAATCAAGTTATCTTTAATTATTATTAAACAGCTCCTGACGTTACAAGTCTTGCAAAATGTTCAAAAGATCTGTCATATGTAGCCTCTGCTTTTGCAGGGAAAAAACACGCAGGTAATTGTCTTGATCTTAAATGATATGCAACGCATTCACAGCAAATTCCCTTTCTTGGACATGGATCATAAGTACAATTGCAATGTTTTAAATTTTTTTCTTTTTTACATTCCATATATTACCTCCATTTTATAATTATTGATTTCCAAAGCCATTTTGATTACCGCAATCAGGACATTGCCATGTAATACCATTACACGTTAAACCCCAAAGATTTTCATTCATACAGTTCTGACATAACATAAATCCACACCTGCATGACCAACAAAATAAATAGCTTTGTTTACATCCATGACATATATAATTTCTATTATTCCGACGTTTTTTTCGGTATGATAATTGTTTATCTTTCATTTGATTGTTTTGACCATTATAGAGATAATTATTCCAATAACAAATAAAAAGGTTTAAAATAGACCAAAAAAAACTAAGTAATACTCTGATATTAATATCGAAAAATAAAAAATAAGTCAATATTACAAAAAAATATATATATATTATTTTTCAAATTGACATATTGGTTATTTATTAATATTGATAGACATGTAAAAAATAAAAAAATTTTTTTGGATTGAAATTTAAAATAATGTAATTCTACTTTGACATTTATAGACACGGACATAAGGGGGTGCAACACAAAAAAGTTGCACTATTTTCTTACAGATTTAGTCATAAAGATTTTGGACTGTGTTCCCAGATAAAAATTCGTCCTCAACGTACTATTGTACGCCTGCGGATAATTTTGATCTGGCGCCTTGCCAAAATCTTTATGACTAAATCTGTAGCCCTGAAAGGGCGTAACATACCAGCCCAGGGCAGCGCCATGGGAAAATATAAAAAAGAATTTTTAGCCCTGTAAGGGCGTTTCATAATTGGACTATATTTTATTATTGTTATTTTATGTTACGCCCTTTCAGGGCTCAAAACTTTGAAATGTTCTGACCCAGGGCCTTGGCCTGGGCTGGTATATTACGCCCTTTCAGGGCTAAGAAATTCACTCAAATCATTAAATGAAATAAAGTGCAACTTTTGGGTGCAACACAAAAAAAATTGCATTTTCTTCTTAGGTCGAAAAATAAATAAATTGAATTTTTATTCTTTTTATAACACTGTGATTAGAGGTAAATTTTATAAATAGCCAAAGCCCAGTTTGTAGTTCCGCCTTTAGGCGGTTTTAACAGAATGCAGAAAAATAAACAATTAGCTCAAAAATGCTCGATAAACTGAATTAATTTCTCACCAAATTTTAATCATTGGTTTCAGCTCAAACCGCCTAAAAGCGGAACTACAAACTGGAAATAAATTTTCCAACTTTTTTGTGTTGCACCCGCAACTTTTTTGTGTTGCACCCGACATAAGGTATGACTCTTAATGATTTTTTAAGAACTGGATTATGTTCAACAAATAGAAAAGCTGTTTAAATTTTATTTTAATAAAATATATATTAAATGGATAAAATAATATGGAAAAACATTATATTATAGAAGACTTTGCATTAGGTGAGACCTGGCGGATTTTTAAAATAATTGGTGAATTTGTAGATGGCATTGAAAAATTGCATAATTTGGGACCGGCTGTAAGTATATTTGGTTCTGCAAGGGCATTACCTGAAGATCCATTTTATCAGAAAGCAAAAGAGATTGCAGAAAAATTTGTTAAGTCTAAATTTGCTGTTATTACTGGCGGCGGCGGTGGAATTATGGAGGCTGCTAATCAAGGAGCTTACGAAGCAGGTGGGAAATCTGTAGGTTTAAATATACAAATACCATCAGAACAAATACCAAACCAATTTGCAAATATAAAAATGGAATATAAATATTTCTTTATAAGAAAGTTTATGTTTATTAAATATGCAATGGCATATATTATTATGCCGGGCGGTTTTGGAACATTAGATGAACTTTTTGAAGCTGTAACTTTAATACAAACAAAAAGAATTAAACCATTTCCTGTAATTCTTGTAGGTTCAGATTACTGGTCAGGGCTTATTGATTGGGTAAAAAAACAGATGCTTGCTACAAAAAAGATTAATGAAGATGATCTTGAAATTTTACAGATTATTGATGACCCTGATGATGTCATTAAAGCTGTAAAAAAGGTTGTAATTCTTTAATATTTTGTTTCTGTTGAAATAAAAATTTTTTTTCATAATCGAAGCAGTGGACAAAGTGGACGCAGTGGACAAAGTGGACGTAGTGGACGCAGTGGACAAAGTGGACGCAGTGGACGCAGTGGACAAAGTGGACGCAGTGGACAAAGTGGACGCAGTGGACAAAGTGGACGCAGTGGACAAAATAGACTTAATATTTTAATGTCCACTTTGTCCACTTTGTCCACTGAGTCCACTTTGTCCACTGCGTCCACTTTGAACAAAAATCTTGATAAAAAAATAAAATGAATGATAAAAATTTATTAAAATTTGACAAAAATCACATATTGCATCCTTATACATCTATGATTCAACCATTACCTGTTTCCTTAGCTGTTTCAGCAAATGGAGTCTATATCACATTAAATAATGGAAAACATTTAATTGACGGAATGTCTTCATGGTGGGCAGCAATTCATGGATATAACCATCCAGCATTAAATAAAGCAATTAAAGAACAGCTTAATTCTTTTTCCCATATTATGTTTGGAGGCTTGACCCATAAGCCGGCGATTGACTTAATAAAGTTATTAAGTCAGCTTTTACCATCGGAATTAAATAAATTTTTTCTATGTGATTCAGGTTCAGTATCTGTTGAAATAGCTATGAAAATGGCAATTCAATATTATTATAATATGGGACAGAGTAAAAAGTCGAAATTTCTAACAATCAGAAATGGATATCATGGTGATACATTTGCTGCAATGTCAGTTTGTGATCCAATTACTGGGATGCATAGTATTTTTAAAAATATTTTAGTTTCTCAGTTTTTTGCTAAATCACCTGATTGTGGTTTTAATGAAAAATGGAATGAAGATTATATTTTAGATTTTAAAGAAATACTTTTGAAAAATAAGTCAGATATAGCAGGAGTTATATTAGAACCAATAGTTCAAGGGGCTGGAGGAATGCGCTTTTATTCCCCATATTATTTAAAAAGGGTCAGGGAATTATGTGATCAAAATGATATATTATTAATATTTGACGAAATTGCAACAGGGTTTGGCAGAACTGGCAAGATGTTTGCATTGGAATATCCTCAAGTTGTTCCAGAAATTATGTGTATTGGAAAGGCATTAACTGGTGGATATATGTCTCTTGCTGCAACAATAACTTGCAGTAAAATTGCTGAAGGTATATCAAAAAATGATGGTGTTTTTATGCATGGGCCAACGTTCATGGGTAATCCGCTTGCTTGCTCTGCTGCTATTGCAAGTATCAAAACATTAATTGGTTCTCCATGGGAAAATAGAGTTGCAAATATTGAAAATCAGCTTAAGATAGAACTTATGCCAATAAATAAAATGGAGATAGTTTCTGATGTAAGAGTTCTTGGAGCAATTGGAGTTGTTGAACTTAAAAAAAATGTTAATATTGAAAAAATTCAAAAAAAATTCATTGAAAAAGGTGTTTGGATAAGACCATTTGGCAAACTTATTTATTTAATGCCGCCTTATATAATTGAATCAAACGAACTATCCATTTTAACAAGTTCTATCAAGGAAATAATAAAATCCGGAGATATATAGCATTAATAGGGAATTTGCTATGAATAAAAATATTTTAGATGTTTTTAGTGAAAAAATAATTAATGATAATTATTTAGTAACAAAAGAAGATATTTATAAAATAATAGAGCTTCCAGAAATTTTTATTTATGATCTAATAGCTGCCTCTCATAGAATTACAAAAAATTATAAAAAAGATAAAGTATTTACATGCGCTATTATCAATGCAAAATCTGGTTCTTGTTCTCAAGATTGTGCTTTTTGTGCACAATCATCATATCACAAAGTAAAAATTGACTCATATCAAATGTTATTAGAAGATGATATATTTGAATATGCCATAAAAATGGAAAAAGCTGGAGCAACTCAATTTTCAATAGTTACTAGTGGACATAGATTAAACCAAAAAGAAATAAATTGTATTTGTAAAGTAATGAAAATTATCTCTTATGAAACTGATTTAAATATCTGCGCATCACTTGGTATGATAACTATAGATAATGCTTATCAATTAAAAGAAAATGGCCTTAAAAGATATCATCATAATCTTGAAACTGCCAAGAGCTATTTTGATAAAATTTGCACAACTCATAAGTATGAAGAAGATGTTGAGACTATTAAAAATGTTCAGAAATCAGGTCTAAAGATTTGCAGCGGAGGAATAATAGGATTAGGTGAAAATTGGGATGACAGGATTGAATTAGGATTTTTATTAAATAAACTAAATGTTGATTCAATACCTTTAAATTTTTTAAATCCAATATCTGGAACAAAGCTTGAAAATCAACCAATTCTTGACCCATTTGTCGCCTTGAAAACAATTGCAATTTTTAGATTTATAAATTTTAATAAAGATATCACAATATGTGGAGGCAGAGAAATTACCTTAAGAGATTTGCAGGCTTTCATTTTTCCATCAGGGGCTAATGGTATAATGATAGGAAATTATTTGACAACTAAAGGACGTGATTCAAATTCAGATATGGATATGATTGATGCTTTGAAAATGGACATTCTTGCAATATGATGTGATTTGTTTAATCTAAGTGGAAGCAGTGGACGCAGTGGACGCAGTGGACGCAGTGGACGCAGTGGACGCAGTGGACGCAGTGGACGCAGTGGACGCAGTGGACGCAGTGGACGCAGTGGACGCAGTGGACAAAGTGGACGC
>Ga0272440_1002090_pt1 | contig 15810 bp, 8 predicted proteins | sample SSMMMBAug17_FD_192440 | JGI IMG/M metagenome (GOLD analysis project Ga0272440, IMG submission 192440) | Marine sediment archaeal communities from Little Sippewissett salt marsh, Falmouth, MA, United States - SSM-MMB-Aug17 | ecosystem: Environmental > Aquatic > Marine > Wetlands > Sediment ... | reverse complement strand
AACACAAAAGAAGAACGTCTCCTAAATCGAATGACTCCATTCTCCATATTTCCATATTGTCTCTTTTCTAATAAAACAAGGTGGGTGCGCTAACAGAAATTATTGTAAGGTGAGCTTTGTCAGTTCTTGCATCCCTGTTTCCCAAAAAAAATTATATAATTATATAATACAATATTTTTTCCTTGACATCATAGAAAATCGAACCTATATTGATTATAACAAACAATTAATATTTATTAACGAAGAGGTCAATAATACGCTGGAAAAAATTTTACTGACAGGCAACGAATCAAACGTAAAGAGGTGGAATAAATAATATGGATTCGGTAACAATCACAGAAAAATTAAAATCCTTAAATGTCAACCTTGATGATTATCAAAATGATGACATTAGCAAAGATTTTCACACGCTTTTTGAAATTATAGAAGCGCTACAAGCTGAAAATGAAAAATTAAAGTCCAAGCTTGAAGCGGCACTAAGGATTCGCTCAAAAATAAAATTACATTTTAAGCTCTTTTGATGGACTTATTGTGTAATTCCATTTTGGAAAAACATCATGCCTAAAAATTGATATTTCTTCCATTTCTTGATCAGACATGTTTCTGATCCAGTACTTCTTCGCACTCAACAATTGCTTTAGATATTTCTTCATCTTTCTTCGATTTTAAATTAATTTCGAGTTGGTTATCTGTTTTAATTGTATTGTCATCCTCAAATAAACAAGAATTATTTAGTAGTATTTCTTTTATCTACCCGAAAACTTATGATCGCTTACTTATCAAACTTATATTCGGAAACAAATATTGAAAAGACTTTTGATTGGGACCTGGTTCGTTATATTGAACAGTTCGTGATAACTTTTACATAAGACCTTCATTATGTTCTCATAACGATTCGTTCTTAAAGGCAAATATTTCCAATAATTTTTTAGTCATGGCAGAATTACGCGCTTTAATGCCATCTTCAGTCCACTTCTCAATTGTTGCTAAACTTTTTGTTTCATTATTAATTTTGAATTCTAATTTGTTCAGTGACAAATTATTTTGATATCCAATATTTATTTTATGCCCTAAAATTGTCTTGTTTTGATGAAGATTTTGTTTATCTTTAAAACTTGCATTACTTAATTGTGAATTGTAACCACTGAGCGTCAGGTTCCCCAAGCAGTGAACCCATTTTTCATGAATTTCCTTTGTTTTTTCTTCATTCCCATTACCAATCATGTCAATCCAGTGTGGTGGTATATTTTGACCCTGAGGGAAGATATGTTCAATTGTCCAGACCAGTTGACCTTTTTCATTACGCGCCCATAAATCTGGCTTATATTCTCTTGAATGATAAATTTCATCAAGTTTTGTTAAAACAAATCGAGCCATTCCTGAATTATGATGATAAAGATTATTCTCAAGGCCTTTTTTTAGAGATTCAAATGGCGATGGTTTATCTTTATGATTTAGAAATTGATCCATGATAAAATGACTGTTCAGTTGCTTTCCTTCATTATTATATTGATAACATGCTTCGATAACATCCATGTTTATGCTATCAAGATTACGCGTATTTGGATAATCGGTAATATTTCTACGAACATAGTATTTAATAAAAAAACAAAGCACTTCATCAATAACCGATTCTTTATCATCAACATGTTTCGATGGTAAACTAAAAAGATATAACAAAAACAAGTATGATGGCGCCGAACCTATTCTTTCAAGATCAAGTAGTTTTTTTATTCTTTTTTCAGCTAAATCATTTGTATTAGGTTCAATAAAAGTATTATATATTTTTCCCTTTTCGAGCAGATAATTCATTGTATCTTTAGGATTATTTTTTATTAATTGCTCGTAAATTTTTATCAGATTACTTTTTGTTGCCCTTGTAAAATTTTGAATTCTAATCTCTGGATATACTTTGAATGCATTATAGAATTGTCTGAGAAATCTTTCTTGATTTTTATATTCTGGCAAATATTTAAGCAGAGCTTGCCATTCGTCATAAGCATTATGAATATTTTCAAGATGAGCAAGCATTTTATTTTTGATAATATCCATTGCAGAAAGTGGAACACCTCTGTTATTTAATGATTCAAATAGTAAAAAAGCATCAGAAGAAGACTTTACTGAGATATGTACAAATTTCAAACTATTTAACTTATCCAATAAATTTATTATTTCTTCATATTTATCAGGCAAATGATTATTAAAATAAGTATATGCTTTATAAAGCCTTCTTACACCGCAAAATTTTGATTCATAATTTCCTTCGATTATTTCTAGATCATTTAAAATTTTGAGGTAATCATTATAATTGTTGTTTTGGGTAGATGGCTGGACCCTGAGAAAGCAATATTTATCACTTTTGTCCTTAAAACAACCCCTTTCAGAACTATTCTTTTGTTTTTTATCAATTAATTGTTTTTTTATGTTACTTAGCTTGCTACGATAATCATCTTCTTCCTCTGATGATATCATATCTTTTTTAAATTCTGAAAGTCGATGATAAATAGACATGAGAAAAATAGAAAGGGTTGTTAAGCGTTGCTGACCATCAACTATCTCAAAAATTCTTGGTTCTCCCGGTCCTAATTCACTGTTATCATCAATACAGATAATGCTTCCCATAAAATAGCCTTTGTCATTTTCCTCTATATCTATAAGTAACTGTTCCCACTCATTTTTTCCCCATGTATATTCTCGCTGATATTTTGGAACATGATAGTGTTCAATATTACCCTGAATGTTTAATATATCTGCAAAATCTTGATCTGTAGCATTCATAATTATACTCCAAAGTTATTAAATTAATATTTTAATCAATATGGAGTTAGATTATGCAGTATCCATGCCATTTTTCGGAAAATGGAAAGTGAACATAAATTAAGCCCTCAAACTTGTAAGCACGTCTAATGATTGACTGATCAAAAATTATAATAACTTCTACGTTTTTCAAATAAGATAATCTGTAAGGCAGTAAAAAAACTTGAACCTTCGTGATCATGCTCCAGATGAATCTTTTAATTAACCTCATGCCAGATATTTGTGAATGCTGGAAAATCTATGATAACATATATAATCCGGCGATAAATTCTTTGTTCCCTTTTGGTCCAAGTATCGGAGACGTTAGAACGAACTGTGTCTCAAACCCCATTTTTAGAAAGAAGGTTTTTAGGTTATCAATGACACGTTCATGAAGTCTTGAATCACGAACAACCCCTCCTTTTCCAACCTCAAGCCTGCCGACTTCAAATTGAGGTTTAATTAGCGCCAATATGCGCCCATCAGACTTAAGAAAAGGCATACAGGCTGGAACCACAAGTTTTAGTGAAATAAATGACGTATCTATTGTGATCAAATCCATTTTTTCTGCAACGGCCTCCTGAGAGAGATAACGAATATTTGTCTTTTCAAGAACTGTTACTCGCTTGTCCTGTCTTATTTTCCATGCAAGTTGGCCATAGCCCACATCAACCGCATAAACATGAGTAGCATGCTGTTGCAACAGACAATCTGTAAAACCACCGGTTGATGCCCCAACATCCATACAAATGCATCCATTGGGAGACCAGTCTGTTTTGTCAAATACTTCTTGAAGTTTAAGACCGCCTCGGCTGACAAAAGGGATGTCTTCCCCACGCAAAAAAATTTTTGCATCAGAACGAACCCGTGTGCCAACCTTATCAACAGGCACCTGATCCACAAGTACTTTTCCTGCTAAAATCATTGATTTGGCTCGTTCACGACTTTCCACCAAATTTCTTTCTTTGAGTAAAACATCAAGACGAATTTTTTTTTTTGATTGATTGTTTTTGGAAGTGTCCATTATCAACCTGCTGATCGACGAATAACCTGCCCATTGCGTGTATCATCAAATCCACTGGGAGTAACATTTGGATATCCATTGACAAAAACATAGTGAATCCCCTCAGGAAAAACATCCGGATTTTCTGGCGTACTGGTATAATCAATTTTTTGGGGATCAAAAATAACGATATCTGCCCAATAGTTTTTTTGGATCAAACCACGATCTGCAATTCCCATTTGGCTGGCAGGTAGTGAAGTTGATTTGCGAATTGCTTCTGTAAGGCTTAAGCGTTTATCTTGTCTGACATATTTTGAGATTAATTTGGGATAACAATCATAAAACAAATGACTTGGTTTACCAAAACCAAACATAATGGTATCTGTTACAATGGACGTATTGGGATCACAAATAGCACAGGCAGCAAATTTTTCGACCAATTCATCACCAATAAATGTTGGGGAGATGAAAACAAGAACCCTACCTTCTTCTTCAATGAGTAAATCGCACACAGTGTCAAAAGGTGTTTGACCACGAGCTTTTGCAATGTCTTGAAGAGACATGCCTTCAAAGGGTTTATTTTTATCGGTAATGACACTCATCAGGTGAATAGAGCGAAATCCTAAAATTTTAAAAAAATTCATTGACCAGGTATCACGATCCCTGTGTGGCCAGGTTGATTTTCCTGACATAATTGATTGAAAAATCTTTTGTCGTTCAACAGGGCTGCGAAGACGCTCAATAACTGTTTCACGTTTGCCTTCCAAAACCCAGGGTGGGAAAAAAGCCAGGATATGTGTAAAGCCTGTACTGGTGGGCATGGCATCAATACCGATTGGCATACCATTTTGAATTGTATCATTCAAATTTGACAGAATATGTTTCAATTTCGAATCATCAGGCATGGATAAAGAATAATAGCGGTTAACAAATGAAAGTATTCGCAAAAGTTTTCGTACCCCCTCATCAATCACTGGATGAACATGGGGAATATGAAATAAATGTGAAATCTGTACACGAACATCAGTTAATTGAGACAAACTGATTATTTCATCAATGGCATTGGACAGGGTATTTGAATAACTTCTGATATGGCTGGCAAAGACCCCCTGATATTTTGAAATCAATTGTGCCAATGGGGCCAATTCCTGTGTATCGGCATTTAATCCAGGAAAATACATGAGGCCAGTACTCATTCCCAATGCACCGGCTTCAAGCCCTTCATGCAAGAAATTTTTCATGTGTTGAATGTTATCAATACTTGCACGGGAATGATCCAGACCCTTTGCCGCAATCCGAAGCATGCCATGGGGAACAAGATAGCCACAGTTTAAAACAACACCTTGTTTTTCAAGCACTTCAAAAAAGTCTGAAACTGAAGACCATTGAAAATCATAATTTTCACGTTCTCCTTGCATTGCCTGAACATACATGACAGCATCATGTCGATGATTATTATCTAAGGGCGCCGGGCCCATTCCACAATTACCACCAACAAAAGTGGTGACTCCCTGACAAAGCAGCGGCTTGAGTATTTGCGGATGATTTTCTAAATGGATGGTTAGGTCTGCATGACTATGAATGTCTATAAAGCCAGGACATACAGCCAGATCCTTCGCATCAATGATGCTATCAGCTGAAAACAATTTTGGCGCAATTTCCACGATCCGACCATTTTTTATCCCAATGTCCGATTGAAAACCAGGACGACCTGAACCATCATAGATGGTTGCGTTTTGGATAATTGTATGAAATGAATTCATAAAATGTACCTTATGTTTTTTTTGTAAGTAATTCTTGCACCAATTTATATAACAATAAAAACATTATTTCAATTGTTGTTTCAATTATTGAATCCGGCCATTAATTGTAATAAATGAATCACCTCAGCCAGGCCCGCTTTTCCATCATCATTTACATCTTCATATTCGAGTGATTCCTGGTTAAAAAGACCATTTTTCACTGGCCATCCTTTAAAATGATCAATCAAATTTTGTAGTGTGATCGTATCTTTATCAGCCTTCAAAACAGTAAATGTGAGCGTGACTAAAAGGCCACTTTCTCCCTTTCGAATTTTTTTATTTGAACTTAGACCGCCAAACCGAATGGTATCATTACCAATAACATTATCATCAAACTGATTAAATCTGTTTTTAAAGCCCTCACCCAATTCATATGATTGATATGACAGTATATCTGGATTAAAAACAATTTCAAAACCAAATGCTCCAACTTCATTGGGGGCATTGTTGATTGTTATATTGAATTCAACATTGCTTCCTTTCTGTGCATTCTGTATGTCATTCAGTTCAAGGTTATTTTCAGCAAAAACATGCTGCACGAAAACAACGCAACATAAGTATACGATTAAATAAAATTTTCTGATTTTCATGATAAACTCCTTATAAAGACAGTCGTAAGTTTTATTTGCTTACGACTGTCATGTTGTTTTTGAATCAATTCGTCAGGTCGCAAGATGGTTGTTTTCAATTTTTATGAAATAATCATCATCCGCTTTGTCACAACAAAATACAAGATTGTTGTTTGATTTGATTTATTCGGTTGTGTTATTACTCTCCTCCACCTCATTATCTTTATCAATAATGGTTAATTCAAATTTTGTCTGGTCAATTGTATCACCACTTGAATTGATTGCAGAAAGTGTCACAGATGTCCACCCATATGCATCAATTGCCGGTTTAATAGATATAATCCATATATTTTCAATCTGCTGTATTTCAATGTTTTTGATTAATTCATCATTGAATATGTTTGCAACTAAACGTATGTCTAAATTTTCAGGGAATTGAATTTTTATTGGTTGAATCGATTCATTCATACATACGATTTGTTCAGGGATTTCTGGAAGTATTGAATTTTCTTCACCAACAGAAATAATGGTTTCAGTTGTATACACATTGCCTCTGAGATCTGTGATTTGACAGCTTGCAATAAATTCACCTTCTTCTTGATATACATGCCTTACAAAAGGGCCTTTCGCATCAATTGTACCATCAGATTCAAAATCCCATTGAATAAGACATTCATGGGAAAGCACATTGTATAATTGATTGTTTGTCAGTTTAAAATCAACTTTAAGTGGCGCTGGCCCACTGTCTGGTGTGGCAATAATTTTCATATCCACTGGCTCGGTATCATTGGAAGTCACAATTATTTCTGTTTCTGCTGTGAATTCATTGCCATTTTCATCAAGAACCAATACCTTAACAACATATTCACCAGCTTCTTCAAATGTATGGAATATCTCAATACCTTCAGCATCAAATTGACCATCATTGTTCAAATCCCAATGAATCTTCGCATTTTTAAAAAATTCTTTGGCATAGTATGCAAAAACATACATTTTTGTTTTCAATGGCGCCATGCCTTTATCAGGACGTGCCACAATGAATATTGATTCAGGAATATAAGGTTCTGGCTCATACACATGGACAAGTGTTTCGCCAATAGCTGTGGAACCATCTTCATAAATACCTGTTACACGAACCAGATATTCACCTGCATCTTTGAAGAACCAGCTTGTTTCTTTTCCTCTGGCATCGATTTTGCCATCATTATTAAAATCCCATTCAAATTTGGTATATGTGGGAGGATCCCAAAACCATTTTTGATAATTGTCATCCGTCGCGTCACTACTTTCATCAATTTGAGTGGATTTGTTGCCAAAAACAATTTCAGACAAATCAACATCATTTGTTATATCATTTACAAAGATTGGATAAACCGGATCAAGATGATTATCTGCAAAGAAATGAACACGTAATGGCGCCTGCCCTTCAGGTGGTGAAGCAACAATTGTTATGACATTTTCTTGATTGTTACCCGGTTCCACAACGATGGTTATTTCATCCATATCAGTTAAACCATCCTGATCAGTAACTTTAAGGATAGCGGTATAGGTACCTTCAGTAAAATATGTAAATTGAACTTCAGGGCCATCATCATCAAAGGTGCCATCATCTTGAAAATCCCATTCATACTTAACACGATTGCCATCAAGACTTTCATCGTAAGCAGCAGCAAACCAGACTGTCAAAGGTGCCTGTCCACTTTTTGGGGATGCGCTTGCATTTGCTTCAGGGGCATAAGTGGTATCATCCAGACAATTGGGAAGGCCGAGATAGTATTGAAAGATACACAGGGTATCTGCTGGAGTGGTATCACCATCTTTGTTAACATCGCCACAAATGCTATCACATTCCAAATTACTGGAAGTTGGACAAATTGACAGATATTTTTCAAAGGTATTCAATGCATCCATTGGTGTGATTTCACCATCTGCATTGATATCTCCATTGCAACCACTTTGAAAACAGCCTGGTGAGGTTGACCAGTTGGCCATATCATCAGTTAAGGCTTGCAAAGTAAGTTTTGCTGTAGGTTCAGCTTGTAAGATTTCAAATTGAATAAACACAATCGAACCACTGGCACCATCCAGGATTCCCTTGTTTTTTACACCACCGAACCGAAGCATACCATCTGAAATAAGTTGGGCATCAAAGAAATCCAAATCTTCAGCCAGTGCACCTTTTTCATATTTTTTGTATGACAGCATTGTTGGGTCAAAAACAAGTTCAAATCCAAAAGCGCTGACATCATTTGGCGCATCATTGATGCGAACAGGTATGGTAACCAGACCGCCAGCTGCACCAATACTACCGGCAACATCCAATTGACCCGAATTATCTTCAACACAGGGTTCAACAACATTGGTTTCGGTTACTGCTACACTGATTTGAGCATCAACAGCAGTTAAGCCATCATTGACTGAATAAGCAAATATAACATGACCAACAAAATCAGTCTTTGGTTCAAAAGTAACTGTATTGTTATTCAGTGTTGCTGTACCATTTTCAGTTGGTGGATGAAGCGTATAGGTCAGTGAGTCATTATCTTCATCTTTTGCCAATAATTCAAAGGATATGGCTGTGTTTTTTTCAGTAGTTACAGAAATATTCGATGCTACCGGTGGATGATTGACTGGTGTATAATCATCAGCAAAAACCAATAGCACCGGAATGCCAAAATAAAGCAATGCAAAAATACTAAAAATAAAAATTGATTTTTTCATTTTAAACCTCCTAAAAAATGATTAATATTAATTAATTGATAAGTGAATTGCAAAAACAATATATTTATTTCATGTCACCTCCTTTCATTCTTTTTAATTGCCGATAGATCAGAAGCAATATTATCAATACGCCTATCTGAAAAATTATTGAAATGACGATGATAACATTTATAAAAGTCGGAAACATCAATATTGGGTTTTGTAAAAATGCAGAATTTTGTTGGTTCACTGAAGAGAATCCCGCAGATTTGATGTGTCCCCAATGATTATTTTTCAAAGTTTGAAGTGTTTCTGTTAATTGATATTGTTGGGAATCTTGCTGAACACCTCTTGATTGTGAGAAGTTCTTTTCATCATAAGATGGCTCAGGATTCGATTGAGTGATTCTTTGTTTCTGTCCTGTGTTGACTTGCTGTAAATTATTATCATGCAATTTTGATTGATGAAACCTTTGATCTTTATTTGAATGATCTGTCTGTTGATTTTGAAATTTTTGACCAGTAAGTGTAGAATTGCTTTCATTGGGCGGCTTATGAATATTTGTAATAATTTCAGGCACATTTGTATGGACAATATTTTCTGACGATGTTTGGGATTGCGTGGAGATGTGTCGCGCAATATCAGAAGCGTTGCTTGAATCGCTATTGTCATATAAATCATTTTCAGAAAGGGTAACGTTTTCTTCAGTTTCAATGGATTCAGTTTCAGTTTCAATCGTATCATTGGTTTCTTGCGTTTGAAGAATTAATTGACCATTTTGTATTGACCAGGTTTTAAGATCATCTTTTAAATTTTCCAGTTTAATAGATGAATTTTTTTCACCAATAATACTAAATTGAATCAATGCCAGACTGCCAACTGCCTGTTTTGGGATAAGATGATCTCCAGTTTCAATACCACCAACACGAATGCGACCCAATCCAACATTACTGGCTTGAAAAAATGTAAATCCATTTGAAATTAATGCGCCGCGTTGAACTGATTTGTAAATCATACATGTTGGATCATAGGCAATTTCGAATCCAAATGCGTTCACAGGATCAGGAGCATTATGAATGAACACTGTAAATGTAACAATCTCACCATTTTTACCAGTTTGTGTATTTATTTGAAGTTGTGCGCTCCAAGAAGTTGCACACAGATAAAAAAGAAAAAATAAAATATATATCATTTTAAGTATCATGATGCCTCTCCGATTTTGCTGTTTGTATATTGATACAAACAGAGGCAATTTTTCTTTCACATGATATTTTTTTTCCTTATCATATTGAGTGGGTAAATCATTTCTGGTATGATCAATTTTCAATCAATGTACACCTCATTATTAATTGTTAATCGGGGGTTGAAACCCCAGGCTATTATCTGTCGTACCTAAAGGGACTTAAAGTGTTATATTTAAAAGATCTTTTATAGTTGAACGAAATGTGTATCTTATAACAAGACACTATAAGTCCCGAAAGGGACGACAGATAATAGCCTGGGGTTTCAACCCCAGGCGGTCGTGCTGGAACCAAAATTTATCAATACCAGGTGGTTGAACATAGCCTGGAAGACTATACTTTTATCTACACGAAAATTATGTTCGCTTACTTATTATTCTTTCAACAGATACTGGCAGTATCGATCTTGCCAAAAAACCTTATAATTGACGCCCAAAGCATTCAGTTCGATGAAATATCAGCAAAAGCAGTGATTATGAATTTCACGAATAAGTATAATTAATTTAAAACAATCCAAATAATTTAAAGGGTTAATGTATTGAAAAAACTAATTATTTTATTTCTTTCAATGACAACTGCTTATTCTGTAAATGCCATCAACGACCATCCCCAGGGAATTATTGTTGATGGCAGTCTTACTGGCACATCAAGTATTGAACTTACCGGGCCAGAATACCAAATAAAAGCAGAATATGGCAGATTGGAACAAACGAACCTCTTTCATAGCTTTTCACAGTTTAATATTCATTCTGGTGAACGTGCTGTCTTTTCAGGGCCTGAAAGCGTTCAAAATATAATCAGCCGAGTTTCAGGGCAACATATTTCCTGGATTGATGGCAGCATTGAAACCAGTATCCCCAATGCAAACTTTTATTTGTTGAATCCATCAGGCGTTATTTTTGGAAAGAATGCAATCCTTGATATCGATGGTTCTTTTTATGTGAGTACTGCGGATTATCTTACATTGGGTAATCATGGTGTATTCAATACAAATGGTTTATTAGATTTTGATATACTGACATCAGAAGCGCCAGCGGCTTTCGGATTTATTGAGCCATCAATGACATCCATTGTTTTTAAAGGCGGTGAAAAAACGAATGCCACACCGGAACTGGGCATACATGTTTCAGAGGGTCAACGCATATCTGTTATTGCCGGCAATATTCATATGAAAGGTTCCTGGTATCAAACCCAGCTGATTGATGATTATGGCAACCTGGTTTTTAAACCGGTTCTTGATGAATGGGGATGGCCTGTTTATGAAATTCAAACTGATGAAAATGGGGAACCGATTTATGATCAGTGGGGATTACCTGTTTATCTATTGGATGAAAAAGGAAACCAGATACCTGTTCTTGCACTGGATGAAAACAATAATCCGATACCAGTGATGGAAACAGTTTATCCTGCAACGCTTCTTGCATCAGGCGGTCAAATACAGTTACTCACTTCCGGGCCTGAAACTGAAATTTCAATTGATCCAGATCCTTTGCATGATGAAAATCTGGAAGGCGTAATTCATATTTCAGAAAAAGCTGAAATCAATGTGAGCGGCCAGGGAGGCGGGGATATTATCATTAAAGGCGGTCAATTCTTTTTGGATCATAGCAACCTTCGTTCTGAAACATTTGGAAATATAGATGGCGGAAAAATTGATATTCATGCAAACGATGTCTATCTCAGACGCGGAGCGCATGTATCAGCGAATATATATGGCACAGGAAAGGGTTCAGACATTCAAATTCAAGCCACCAGCAATATTACTGCAGAACTGAAAAGCGACATCGATTCATGCACAACAAGTATCAGCGCCCTGTCTGAGCATTATTTGGTAGACAATGAAACTGGTGATTGCGGACGTATTCATTTAGCGTCAAAAATGATTTTGTTTAAGGATAATGCACAAATCGAAAGCTCACAAAAAGGAAAGGATGCTGCTATTTCACTTGAGGCGGATACTGTATCATTTATAGAAGCGGCACAGATTCGATCCATCCGATATGGATCAGAAAATGCGGGTATTTCAATTATTGCCAATGAAATGATTGAATTTAATGCCGCTGAGTTGAGTGTTTATTCGGATCAAAATGGAAACCTACAATCTGCTGAGGCAGGAAATATTTACTTGAAAGCCAATGACATTTTATTTTCAGAACAAGCCTGTATTTCTTATGAAACACATGGAAATGCTGAAGATATTACGATTGAAGGAAACACGATTTCATTTATTGATGGGGCATACATTGAAACGATTGCAAGAAAGACAGGCCTGGCATCACATATAAAACTACTGGCCCAAACGTCTTTGCTGTTTTCAGGAAAAGAAGATCTCCATGAACAACCTGTTCAGAGCAGTTACATTTCCATGAAAGCAAATGATCAGGCACATCTGCCTTCATTATTACTTGATGCGCAAAACATTTCATTTATGAATTGGGCATATATCTCATCAGAAAACAATTCCACAGGTAAAGGCGGAAATGTAACATTGAAAGCAGATGGATCAATATCTTTCATCAGCAATGTGCATAATTATAGTTTTGGTATTGGTAGCAGCAATGGCGTAGAACTGTTGATTTATGGGGAAACAGGTATTCATCTGACAACAAAGAGTTTGGCTAAAAATGCTGGTGATGCAGGAAAATTGATACTTGAGGCTGAAAATATTTTTTTTGTAGATGGTGCGTTTATCAAAGCGAACACGATGGGCAATGGAATGGGGGGTGACGTAACCCTCATCGCCAGTCAACATGTTTTGTTTGATGGTGAATCACAATGGTTTGATAATGCGCCAACAGCAAATGATAATCCCTGGAATACAAAAATTGATATCACCAGTTCTGGCGAAAACCAAAACAGTGGCGATTCTGGAAAACTTATCATTGATGCGAATTCGATTGAATTTAGCAATGGTGCAATGATAAACACAGAAAGTCTTGGAACAGGGAATGCTGGAATGATTCAATTAAATGCGCGCGATACAATTTCGTTTTGGGGCGAAGATGATGACACTTCTGTCAGTGCCATTCATGCATCCACAAAATATCATGAAGTGGGCGCTGGAGATGCCGGTTCAATTGAGATACATGCAAAACGATTTCTGCTATCCAATGGGGCTTTTATTAATTCAAGCAGTTATGGTGAAGGCAATGGCGGTAGTATACATGTTGTTGCGGATAAGATTTCTCTTTCAGGAGTGGATAGTAATGGCAACCCATCAAATATCTATTCCGGCTCAGAAAGTACATCACTGCTTCCTGGAGATGGCGGAACCATCATTTTTTCTGCAAAAAATATATCTCTTTCTTCTCAGGCATATCTATCAACAGCATCGAAAGGTAATGGAAAAGCTGGAAACATTGAATTACATGCGGACTCAATTTATCTGGACAATCTATCTGCTATTCGTTCAGGTTCTGAATCTGTAAATTATTATGTTGTTGAGAACAAAAATGCAATTGATGCCAAATTTATTCTTTCTGGAGATCGCATTTCTGTTTCTGAAACAAACAAAATGCTTTTTTTTACAGGAAAAATTTCTGGCGGCGCAGCAAAGTTCATTCGGTATTATGAGGTTAATACGCTTGATGCACTTCCCCCGAGCGGGTTAATTTCAGAAGGTGATATGGCAGTTGTTTCAGACGATGGAACAGGAAATCAAGCCGACTATATTTGTATTTTGGATCCTGAGTTTAATATTCCCCTGTGGATTCGTTTTAATCCAGACAATGTGACAACCTTTCCAGATATGACTGAAATGAATCAGATAAATAATACCACTGTGCCAGAAAATGAGGTGCCCCCATATGCAAATGGCATTGTCAAAGTGCGCGATGATGGATATGGTAAAGAAGCCATATTTGTGTGTTCATCAAAACAAAACCAGATTTGTTTTCCACCCCACTATTATCTCAATATAATGAGAATAGGACATTTTAATCTTGATCATCGGTCCCAATTAACTGAAATATCTAAGCAGCTTGCATTAGAAAATGGCGATCATTTTACAATCCATACAGACAGCAGCGAATATGTTTTTTACAATGGCGCATTTATTAAATTGAATAGTACTGTTCATGTCATGGACAGTAAAGAGGGGATATTCGATTTAATTCAGGCGCAAACAGGTGATTTTGTATCAACCTCAGATAATGGCAAAAATTATATTTATTCCGGAAAAAACTGGCTGACGCCAAGACAGACAGATTTAATCGTTTCAGATATAGCGGCCATGCATAATCTTGCCGCTGAATCCGGTGATATTGTTTATGTTGTAAATACAGACAATGAAAAAAATCCAGGCAATTTTTTATTTGCTGACAACCAGTGGATCCCATTTGCCAAAGGAAAGGGCAATGATATTCAAATTGAAGGAAAAAATCTGGTTATGAATCACAGCAGTATCAGTACATCAACCTTTGGGCATGGCAATGCCGCAAATATTTCGCTCAATGTAGACAACATCCAACTGGACGCAAATGCATCCTTACAATCAGAAAGCACGGCCACAAAATTTGGCGGATGTGCCGGTACGATTCAGATTCATTCAAAAAACGCTGTCAGACTTATTGGAAACAGTGCATTAAGTACCAAAACACTTGATGCTGGAGGAGGAAAAGTTTTCGTTGATGCTGAAAAATCCATTTCACTCCTCAATGGAGAAATCACCAGTAGTGTCAAACAGGGTGCGGGTGAAGGGGGTGATGTCAATCTGCGATCAGCGTTTATGTTGATGAATCATGCCAAAATTACAGCCAATGCGGATGAAGGCGATGGTGGCGCTATTTTTATTACTGCGGATTATTTTATCAAATCTGCTGATAGTCCGATTGAAGCCACCTCAAACAGAGGAAATGATGGTACTGTCAAAATTGATGCCCCGGATATCAGTATTACGAAAGGATTGATTGCTCTTCCATCTACTCTTCTAAACGCTTCCCAGTGGTTGAGAACACCCTGTACAAAACGCACTGAACAAGATAGCAGCCATTTCATGATAAAGGGAAAGGATGCAGTGTCTGAAAAATATGATGATTTTTTGGCAAGTCCGCCCTCTCGGATTGCCCGATAAGCCAACAGTGCATAAAGCTGATATTGGGCGTATGTACAAGTAGGGGGAACATGTTCAATGTATATTTTTGTATCGGAAAAACAAAATCCTGCTTTATATTGGTTCAAGTTCAATTCCGCTTGCTAACGTGCGCGGCTCTGAAAATTTCAGCAGTTTTTAATCTGAGCCGCGCGCGTTAGCAAGCGGGACTGTACTTAAAGCAAATATCAAACAGGCTTTCCGAAGACGCACAAAAGTTAGGCTAATCTAAAATGTCCCGAAGGGCACTATGTTCATGTATATGTATCAAAAAAACAAAATTCTGCTTTCTATTTGTTCAAGTGCAATGCCGCTTGCTAACGCGCGCGGCTCAGTTTAAAAACTGCCGAAATTTTCAGAGCCGCGCGCGTTAGCAAGCGGCATTGCACTTGAACAAATAGAAAGCAGGATTTTGTTTTTCCGATATATATATATATATGAACATGTTCCCCCAACTTGTAAGTAACAAACCATAAGTTTTCGGCGGATAGGTCTATAAGTGTATGCAAAAATTTTTTTTTGATTTTTGTATTTTTTTTCACTTTTTATGTAAGAAATTTGAAATTTTTGTGTCTATATAAATAGAGACCCAAAAAATAATTTTTTCATA
>Ga0272440_1002089_pt1 | contig 15810 bp, 14 predicted proteins | sample SSMMMBAug17_FD_192440 | JGI IMG/M metagenome (GOLD analysis project Ga0272440, IMG submission 192440) | Marine sediment archaeal communities from Little Sippewissett salt marsh, Falmouth, MA, United States - SSM-MMB-Aug17 | ecosystem: Environmental > Aquatic > Marine > Wetlands > Sediment ... | reverse complement strand
GATGACGATGACGATGACGATGATGACGATGCAGAAGAAGATGATGACGACGATGACGATGAAGAAGATGACGACGATGAAGATGATGACGATGAAGATGATGACGATGACGATGATGATGACGACGAAAATGAAGATGAAAATGAAGATGACGACTCAAATTCATAAGTATAATCGTCCAACTTTAGTTTTTTCCAAATGTTTTAAGTGCAGTCAGTGTTTGTCTGTGTTCGTCTACAGGAAAAATGAAAAAACAGAGATGGATAAAATTGAGGCGCATCAAAAAAACTTATGGTAACTGTACACCAAAAATCAACAACGATATAGATCGTTTAAAAATGGTGATTTCAAATGGCACAATTGTTCAATTGTTGTCATTTAAGGAGGATTGATGGCGAAGCTTAGAGTACACGAACTTGCCAGAGAACTAAATTTGACAAATAAATTACTTCTGGATCGAATGAAAAAGTTGAATATATCCGTGCGCAGTCACATGAGTGCTTTGGACGACAAGGATGTACAGACCATTCGCGAGAGTTGTATTGCAAGCAAAAAGAAAAAAGATGTTGATGAGGAACGTGTTAAATCTACTGTAATCAGAAGACGAAGAAGAGGGAGCAAACAGCAATCAGATACAGTTCGAAAAGAAATCGTCCGCAAAGATGATGCAAAAAAAGGAACAAAAAAAGATACGTTAAAAAGTTCTGATAATAAGAAGGCCCCAGCGGACCAGCCTGATGATGGCAAGACGAAAAAGACAAGATATAAAAACAAACGCAAACAAAAAGGGGGGGGAGAACAAACAGATAAGGATCATGTTGAAGAAAAACAAACTGAACAAAATCCTGATGGCGAAAAAAGTAAAAGCAGACGACGTAGAAGAAGAAAAAAGAAAAAGGATAGTGGAGGAGAACCCGCTAAAATAATTAAAAAAGCGGATTATCCCAAAGATGAAGAAGAAACGTATCCAGAGAAAGAAAAGGATGTTGTTATTCCTGAAAAATCTGACAAACCTGAAGAACCAGAGCAATCTCAGGAAGTCACGCAAGAGGAGTCCCAAAAAGAGCATCAATCCAAACATCAAGATAAATCTGACAAAAAGGATAATAAGAAAGGACATGAATCTAAAGATAAAAAGAAGAAAGACAAAGCAAAAGATACACAGGAAAAAAATAAAGAGGGCTTCGATAAAAAGAAAAAGAAACGCTCCAAAAAACGTCGAAAGGATGAACCTGCTAAAATTATAAAAAAAGCAGACCCCTCTGTTGCACCAGAGACTGACCCTGAATCGAAACCTGAAGATGATGTTCTTGTCGATGGGATTGATTTTTCTACACAGCCCTCGCGTGAAGTTCCTGATCAGCCTTCATCCGCGGAACCCCAAAAGAAAAAACGTAAAAAGGGACGAAAACGTCAACAAACGAATGAAAATCAGGATGAACAAAAATTCTTCAATAAAAGAATTTCCTTTAAGAAAAAAGAAGTTGTTGAAGGTTCAGCCCTGTATTCAGAGAAAAAAGGTAGAGGGAAGTCCCGAAAATCAAAGGGTGGGCAGAAAAAACCTGTTCAAAAGGCTCAAAAAACACTGATTACCACTCCCAAAGCAATCAAACGTCGAATTAAAATCTATGATGCCATCATTTTGGCAGATCTTGCCAAACGTATGGGCATTAAAGCCAGCGATTTAATTAAAAAACTGATAGAAATGGGTGTCATGGCAACTGTCAACCAATCCCTGGATTATGATACCGCTGTGCTGGTTGCCACTGAATTTAATTTTGAAGTTGAAAAAGGGAATTTTGAAGAAGACACTGTTTTGGAAGTCACTGAAGATGCACCGGAAGACCTTCTGGATCGTCCGCCTGTGGTAACAATCATGGGACATGTGGATCATGGAAAAACATCATTGCTGGATGCCATTCGAGAAACAAGGATTACAGCATCAGAAGCAGGCGGAATAACACAGCATATTGGTGCTTACAATGTAAAAACCGATAGAGGTCAGATTGTTTTTCTGGATACTCCTGGGCACGAGGCGTTTACAAGTATGCGTGCGCGCGGTGCACAGATTACAGATATTGTTGTTCTGGTTGTCGCTGCGGATGATGGTGCCATGCCGCAAACAGTTGAAGCAATCAATCATTCAAAAGCAGCCAATGTTCCTATTATTGTGGCGGTCAACAAAATTGATAAAGCGGGGGCTGAACCGGATAAAGTAAAACGCGAGTTATCAGACTATGGCCTGATGCCTGAAGATTGGGGTGGAGATACCATATTTACACATGTTTCTGCAAAAATGAAGCAAGGCATTGATGATTTGTTGGAGATGATTCTGCTTCAAAGTGAAGTGATGGAATTGAAAGCCAATCCCAACAAACATGCAAGAGGTCATGTGGTTGAAGCCAAAATTGATTCAGGTCGCGGTGCTGTTGCAACTGTCTTGATTCAGGAAGGAACCCTTCACAAAGGCGATCCCATTGTTTGTGGTGTCCATTCTGGTAAAGTACGTGCCCTTATCAATGATCGAAATAAGCCTGTCAAATCAGCCGGACCTTCTATACCTGTTGAAATTTTGGGATTGACTGGGGTTCCCATGGCAGGTGATGAACTTATTGCTGTTGCTGATGAAAAAACGGCACGACAGGTCAGTAATCACCGATCACAAAAACAGCGCATGATGGAACTTGCAAAAAGCAATCGGATTAGTTTGGACAACTTTTTTGAAAAAATGCAATCACAGGATGTAAAATCTCTTAATCTTATTGTTAAAACAGATGTCCATGGTTCAATTGATGCCATTAATGAATCCCTTAATAAGCTATCAAGTGATGAGGTCAAAATTGAAATTGTTCACTCAGCCACTGGAACCATTACAGAGTCCGATATATCCCTTGCTGCTGTCTCTGATGCCATCGTTATTGGTTTTAATGTACGCCCATCATCACGCGTTCAGGAATTGGCCAATGAAGAAAATGTGGATATACGTTTCTATGATATCATTTATAATTTAATCAATGATATTAAAGATGCAGTTGTTGGGATGATGGAATCCACTTTTGAGGATGAAGTATTGGGTCATGCTGAAGTTCGTGAAATCTTTTCAATTCCAAAAATTGGCATTATTGCTGGATCTTACATTAAAACTGGAAAAGTTGAACGAAATCAACAGGCCAGGCTTCTTAGAGAGGGTGTTGTTATCTATACAGGTAAAATTTCTTCACTCAAGCGATTTAAAGAAGATGCCAAAGAGGTTTCCTCAGGGTACGAGTGCGGAATTGGTATTGAGAATTACAATGATATCAAAGTCGGTGATGTTATTGAATGCTTTCATTTAAAAGAAATAAAACCGATGATTGAAGAGAAATCATAATGAGCATGGTTCTTGGAATAGCATCGCTCAGCCTGCGACTTCCAGAAAATAATACGCTCAAAGGTAAGCGTAAAATCTTAAAAGCCATTTTAGGCAAAATGAAAAATACATTCAATGTTTCTGCCGCTGAGATTGCTGAAAATGATACGCATCGGAAAGCAGAAATTGGATGCGCGATGGTGGGGAACGATGCTGCTCATATCAATTCGAAACTGGATAAGCTCATAAACATGGTTGATGATATGGGATTGGCTGAAATTGTCGATACACAAATTGAAATAATGCATTGTTAATAATATGAAAACATATCCAAGATCAGAAAGGGTCAGCAGTAAAATTCGGGAAGAAATTTCACAGGTTTTAATGCGGGAAGTTAAAGATCCTCGCATTAAAAATATTACGATCACTGATGTTAAAATGAATAATGATCTCAAAAAAGCACGAATTTACTACTGCCTTCCAGGTAATGACATTCAAAGACAAGATGCGGCATCAGGTCTGAAAAGCGCTATGGGATTTATCAAGCGAGAAATGGCAAGTCGCCTGGATTTACGTTATATGCCAGAGTTTCAGTTTTATTTTGACAAATCATTTGATCACAGTTCCAGAATTGATCAACTTTTTGAACAAATTACATATGCGACAGAAACACAAGAGATTTGACCCAAATGTTCCTGATGGAATTCTGCCTGTCAATAAACCAGAAGGGCAGACATCCGCGCAGGTTGTGGCAACAGTAAAAAAAGCATTGAACGCAAAAAAGGTTGGCCATACAGGCACCCTGGATCCCTTTGCAACAGGAATTGTTATTTGCTGTATCAATCAGGCCACAAAACTTTCTCAGTTTTTTCTTGAAGGTAACAAAACCTATGAAGGTATTCTTCATTTAGGAATCGCGACAGATACTCAGGACAGAACAGGACAAATTTTATCTCAAAAAGATCCTGCATGTTCAGAATCTGATATTTACGAAATTTTCAAACAGTTTAAAGGAACAATTGAGCAATACCCGCCGACATTTTCAGCCTTAAAGCATAAAGGGGTTCCCCTTTATCGACTGGCGCGAAAAGGTCAACCAGTGCAAAAGCCGCCAAGAACAGTTCATATCTATGAATTGACCCTATTGTCGATAAATATGCCATTCGTAAATTTCAGAGTGACATGTTCATCAGGAACCTATGTGCGTACCTTATGCAATGATATGGGTCAAAAGCTGGATTGTGGTGGGCATTTAAAGGAACTATGTCGAATTGAAACCTGTGGATACACAATTGATGATGCTTTGACCTACGAACAAATTACAGCGCGTATATCTACAGGCATTCTTAAAGACAGCATTGTTCCTGTTGCAAATGCGCTCAAGGATATTCCAAAAGTTGTCGCAAGTACTGGTATAATAAAGCAAATTGTTGATGGCAGAACAATTTATCAAAAAAATTTTTCACAAGATACTTTTGATAAAGGAAATATCTTGCAAATCATAACACCTGATAATATACTTTTGGCTGTCATTCGATGTCAAGAAGCGAGCGATGAATGTAAAGTCATTCGTTTGGGATTATCAGAAAAAAACTAAAATAACCCCGGTAAATAGGGGAAAGCAAAAAGCCGTGGGAGGTGAAAAAAAATGTCAATTACCCGAAATGACAAACATAGTTTGATCGAACAATACAAAGTGCATGACTCTGATACTGGTTCACCAGAAGTACAGGTGGCAATACTGACACGTCGAATCTCGAACTTAACTGAACATTTCAAAACACACAAAAAAGATCATCATTCAAGGAGAGGCTTGTTGAAACTTGTTGGAAAACGCAGAAGTTTATTGAATTATGTCAAATCAAAAAATGTGAATCGTTATCGATCACTTATTCAAAGCCTGGGGATTAGAAGATAATTTTTTAGGAACACTTTTTATTTACGATTCCAGGATGACCAGGAATCTCGAAATACATCGCCAATCGGACAGGTCAAAAATTTCAGACTGAACGAACCTGTCCAATTGGGCACATAAAACATCCTAAAAAAATTATCATGGCAGCAATACCCAATGCATTGTTGTCTACCCATGTCTAGGAGAAATTAATGGAATTAGAGCTTAAAGCGGAAATAGGCGGGAGAACCCTTAGTGTCCGCACTGGAAAAATGGCCAAACAGGCTTCTGGATCTGTTTTGGTTCAGTATGGCGAAACACAGGTGCTGGTCACTGTTGTGGCTTCAAATGAACAACGTACCGGTATCGATTTTGTCCCTTTGTCGGTAGAGTATCAGGAAAAAATTTATGCAGCCGGACGTATTCCGGGAAATTATCATCGGCGTGAAGTGGGCCGCCCCACTGAAAAAGAAACATTGACTGCGCGGTTGATTGATCGGCCCATTCGACCGCTGCTGCCAAAAGATTTTCGAAATGAAACACAGGTTATTGCAACTGTTTTATCCATGGATCAGGAAAATGATCCAGACACGCTTTCAATGATTGGCGCATCGGCAGCATTGACGATCTCGGATATTCCTTTTGCCAGTCCAATTGCATGTGTGCGCGTGGCCCGATTAGATGGGCAATTTGTCATTAACCCAAATATTGAGGCCTTAGATAACTGTGATATCAACATTATGGTTGCCCGATCTAAAGAAGGCATTATTATGGTTGAAGGCGAAGGCCAGATTGTTCCTGAAAAAGAAATTCTGGACGCTATTTTCTTTGCCAATGAGGCCATGCAGCCGGTGATTGATTTACAGGAAAAACTTCGCGAAATTGCAGGTGTAGAAAAGCGTGAAATCATTAATGAAACAATAGATGAAACACTTAAAGAAAAAATTCAGAATTTTGCTACTGGAAAGATGAAAGAAGCTTTGACAATATCCAGTAAACAAGAACGTCACAAAGAATTGTATAAAATTAAAAATGAAGTTATTGACTTTCTGGGTGAAGAATATAAAGAACAATCCCTTCAAATAAGCACTGTTCTGCATGATATGGAACGTGATTATTTACGCAGCATGATTTTAAATGAAGGGCGCCGCATTGGTGATCGAAAATTTAATGAAATTAGACCCATCAGCACAGAGGTGGGTGTCCTTACGCGACCGCATGGTTCAGCACTGTTCACACGTGGCGAAACACAAGTTCTGGGCGTATTAACATTAGGTTCCAGTTCAGATGAACAGCGTGTTGAAACCTTGAGCGGTGATGAATTTCGGCCATTTATGCTGCATTACAATTTCCCACCCTTTTCTGTTGGCGAGGTCAAACGATTGGGCTCTCCCAGTCGTCGTGATATTGGTCATGGTGGATTATCAACCCGTGCCATTAATAAAGTGATTCCACCAAAGGAAAAATTTGATTACACGATCCGCATCGTATCTGAGGTACTGGAATCCAATGGTTCATCATCTATGGGCACTGTTTGTGCTGCCAGTCTTGCATTGATGGATGGAGGCGTTCCGATCACAGATGCGGTTTCAGGTATTGCCATGGGGCTGATCAAAGAAGGTGATCAGGTTGTTATTCTGTCTGATATCCTGGGTGATGAAGACCACATGGGTGACATGGATTTTAAAGTCGCGGGTACGAAAGAGGGCATTACTGCTGTCCAGATGGATATCAAAATTCATGGCATTTCAAAAGAGATCCTGGAAAAGGCCTTAGAGCAAGCCAAAGAAGGCAGATTGTTCATTTTGAACAAAATGATGCAAACCATTGGCGCCGCCAGATCAGAACTATCGCCTTATGCGCCCTGCGTTTTGAGCATTAATATCAAACCAGATAAAATTCGTGATGTTATTGGTCCAGGCGGAAAAATCATTCGTGCCATCCAAAGCGAGACAAATAGTAAGGTAGATATTGATGATTCTGGTACTGTACGTGTATCTGCATTGAGTGAAGAAGAAGCAAATATCGCTTTGAAGCAAATAAAAGAAATCGTCACTGAACCTGAGGTTGGCGCAATTTATGATGGTGAAGTTATTCGAATCACAGATTTTGGTGCCTTTGTGAGAATTCTTCCCAACACTGAAGGACTGGTTCATATATCTCAGCTTGAAAATCGTCGCGTGGCAAGAGTGCGTGATGTGGTTAAGGAAGGCGACATTATTTCGGTTAAAGTCATCGAAATTGGTCGCGATGGAAAAATTCGTTTAAGCAAAAAAGCGGCTGCATACGATGACGACTCAGTCGGTTCACAAAAAAAGTATACTCGAAAGCGGGATTCGGGTCGTTACTAAAAATATCCCTCATGCACGTACCATTTCCATGGGCGTGTGGATAAATGTGGGCGCCCGAGATGAACTTCCCGAACAGCACGGGCTCTCACACTTTATCGAACATATGATTTTTAAAGGCACTGCCACACGCAGTGCTTATCAAATTGCAAAAGAATTTGATGCCATTGGCGGTCAGGCCAATGCAATGACTTCATTGGAATATACGTGTTTTTATGCCAGGTGTTATCATACCCATTTAGAACGAATTATTGATATTTTAAGTGACATGCTGCTGTCATCATCATTTGATACAGATGAAATTGTTCGTGAAAAGCAAGTGATTTGTCAAGAGATGAGAATGTTTGAAGATGACCCCGAAGACTATGTCAATTACCTGTCAGGCCAGGCGTTTTGGGGGAACCATCCAATAAGCCGCTCCATACTCGGTACGAAACAACTGATAGAATCCTTTGATACCAAAATGATTCGGTCTTATTTTCATCAGCATTACAGCCCACAAAAAATTGTAATTGCATTGGCAGGAAATGTTGAACATGAATCCATTGTAGATCGTTTTGAAAAGGTATTTACAAACTTTATGGCATCAGAATATCCCTTGCACCGAACACCGCCCCAGGCTGAACCTAAAAAAATTATAGAATATCGTGATTTGGAAATGGTACATCTGTGTCTTGCTGGAAAAGGGTTTCATCTGGATGCGCCTCAAAGATATGTGTTTACGCTGCTCAATATTATTTTAGGCGGAAATATGAGTTCCATTTTATTTCAGGAAATCAGAGAAAAGAACGGCCTGGCATATCAAGTTTTTTCAACACCTACAATGTTAACTGATACAGGAATGCAATCCATTTATATGGGGGTTGAACCTTCAAAGGTTAATAATGCCCTGGATGTGGTTCACGAAACACTGGATCACCTGATTCAAAATCCTGTATCTGAATCAAGACTGTCTGAAGCAAAAGAATATACAAAATCAACAATTCAACTTTCTGAGGAAAGTGTTAATAATCAAATGGTTCGGCTGGGTCAGTCTGAATTGATTTATCATCGTTATATTCGAATTAAAGAAATTATTGAAAATATAGAAAAGATCACGCCTGACGATATTCAGGTAATGGCAGCAGAGGTGCTGGATATGGATCAAATGGCTGTTGCCTTGTTGGGACCGGTAAAGGAATAGACACAAATGAAAAAAAAAAACCCATGGGAAAAAGAAATAACACCACTGGCTGAGGTGGTCAATCAGGCTTACAGGCGTATTGAATCGCAAGGTGACAAAATTAACACAAAATCGTTGGTCGCTTTTTTTGTCGATAATCCCAAATTTAAACGCATATGGAACCAGATTTCCCGCCAAAAACTGTTTGACCGATTTGACAATAAAATTAAACAACTGGAAGAAAAACAAAAAGAATTAAACCAAAATGTTGAAACCCTTACCAGCCAAAAAAGCTATTTTGAAAAACAAGTGTCATCATTAAAAAATCCAGATTTTGAACTGACCGAATTTTTAAAACGCGGCATGGCTGTTTTAATCAGTATGCTTCGTACCCCTGATAATAAAGCATATTTTGAAACCCTGGACCAACTTCGCGCATTACTGACATCATCTGATGATATTAAAGAAATGGATCGCTTGTTGGGGAAACTTCAAAAAATTGCATTATGGGAGGAAGAACGATTTTCAACAGGAGGTGTTGTTTCCCGAAAAGAAGAATACCTGCGTATGCAAAAAGCCTACAATGAACTTCAACACCAAATAGAAAAGCTCAGATCTCAACGAAACACATTTGAAAAACACCTGGCAAAACAAGAAGATGATGCCCTTAAACGAGAGCAGTTTTTTATCCGAATTATCAATTTGTTCATGAATTTATTACGAACACCTGAAAATCGTGTGTTTCATGGTTTGTTCGACCGATTAAAAAAATTAATGAATGAACGTGCCAGTGTCGAACGAATGAATAAAGTCATTACGACAATTCAAAATATATCTCTTCAAGAGGATGCGCCTCTTGTTACAGGTGCAGAGGATTTAAAACCAGACAGCACACAGCATAAAAATATTTTTGATGCATTTAAAGAAGTCCTGCTGTTAACATTGGCGGAATTCCAAATGGTCTTTTGTGAACAGGAAGAAAAGAAGGTTTCGGATTTAACACAGCAAATCCGACAAGCCATATTTTCACCCAATTTTTTTATTCTGGTCCAATCTTATCTGGATATGTTTAAAGTTTACGCCAGTATTGTCAATGATAAATCACAGGCAGCGTTATCAGAGCAGACACATGCGGTTCAATCAATCTCCGAAGACAATGGTGAAACTGCTGACTCAGACAAACCCAATTTTGTCAGAATGGCTGAAGAAATGATTGATAATACCATGAAACAGGAGGCTCATATGTCTGAAAAACAGAACCCCGGAAAAATGACCCGATTATGGAACAATCTGAAAAAAAGAATGGGGGGCGTAGATACCCAAAACGCGATTGAATCAACGCCTGCACCACAGTTGATTCAATTACCAGGAAAATCGGGAAATGTCTCTGCCATGCAGGAAGATATTGAAAAAATTAAAAAAGATATTGTGCAAATTCAAAATCTTACCCGATTTCTCGAATCTGAACTGCTTGTTGATTCTCAAACAGGTATTTTTAATCGACGTGCATTTGAACGACGTCTCAATGAAGAAATGCAACGTTTTAAGAATAATAAACAGGCATTTTCAGTCATATTATTTGATATTGATCAATTCCGAACCATTACGAATAATTTTGGATATACCGCAGCAAATGCATGCCTGTCCCAAATCGGAAGAAAAATTAAGACCAGCCTCAGAAACAAGGATTACATTGCACGTTATGGAAACGATGAATTTATTATCCTGCTACCTGACACTGAAGACAAAGAAGCCTGTGAAGCCTGCACGTATTTGATGGAACTGGTGCGCAAGGTCAAAATTACCCATAAAAATAAAGTAATTCCAATAAACATCAGTATTGCTGTCACCCAATCCCATCTTTCAGATAAACAGGTGAGTACGTTGAATGATCGCTTACACAAGGCCATGTTTGAAGCCAAAAAAGGCCCCGGTAAAATTATGTGCGGTAGGCCGACAGGTTTGACTGAAATTTCTGGAAAAAAGAAGGTTATCAAACGAAAGGTCGCATCTTAATTAAAAAATATTAAGCGGACAAATACCTTGCCCGCTTAAATCTGTTTGTTGTATTAAGTGCGGATCTCAATCTTTCTGGGCTTGGCAGTTTCTGCTTTTGGCAGCAACACTTGTAAAATCCCATTCTTAAGTTCCGCCTGAATTTTACTCTGATCAATGACATTGGAAATTGTAAAGCTTCGTTTGTAATCTCCAACATCGTACTCCTTATACAAGAGATTTCCCTGAGGGCTTTGTTTCACATGCGCGTTGATGGTCAATGTGTTTTCATTCAAATCGATATCCAGGTCTTCTTTTTGTACGCCAGGCAAATCAGCAATCAGTTTTAATGCCTCATCTGTTTCATATATATCGACATCAGGGTTAAATACAGGCCCCTCTCGGGTAAACTCTTGAGGATTCTGTACTTCTTTTTTATCAACAGTCAATTCTTTTTCTGCCATGATACACCTCCTTAAGCGGTTTTGATGTTAATTTTTCTGGGTTTGGCTTCATCAGCTTTTGGAAGGGTTATGGTCAATATGCCCAATTTCATTTCCGCGCCGACTTTTTCAGTATTTACTGGAAATGGTAAATGAATGGTTCGGCTAAATTGACCGCTGCCGCGTTCCTGTCGATGATAACGAACATCTTTATCTGTTTCAGGCAATTTGCGTTGCCCTTTAATATGAAGGGTATCACCTTCAACATTGATCTCAAGATCGTTTACATCAACTCCAGGTAATTCTGCGGTTACAAATAAGTTATCTGCATCCTGGTATACATTCAAAGCTGGAAAAACGTTACTGCCTCTTGTGCGACTCTGTGATCCAAAAAAGTTATCAAACAATCGGTTCATTTCATTTTGTAAAAGTCCATATTGATAAAGCCGATTTGTTGGTTGTAAAATTGCTGTATATGCCATAATATCACCTCCTGATTGTCTTGATGTTCTTGTTTCCTGATTGCCAATCAGGAAACAAGAACCGATTTGTTGATATTTAATCTTTTGCTTCAATTTTTATTCGCTTACTGTTTTCAAGCCTGGTCTTTTTAAGTTCAATCTTCAATATGCCTTTTTTATATGAGGCATCTACATCAGATTGATCCACTTCAGATGGAAGTTGTACTGTTCGTGAAAAACTACCATATGAACTTTCCACATGATAGTAATCCCCTTTTGACTTATTTACTTCTTCTTTCTTATTTCCAGAAAGAGTAAGATACTGACCATTTAATGAAATATCCAGGTCATTAACGTCCATACCGGGGATTTCTGCTTTGACTTCAATGGTTTTCTTCTTGTCAATAATATCCACTTTTGGACTTAAATTTTCGCCCCAGGCGGGCATTTCAAAGAAGCGATTCAATAATTGATCTGCTTCTCGACGAAAATTATCAATACTGTTATCAGTATTGCTTACAGATGTTTTTGATTTTCTCCAGGGTAAAATATCAAACATTGTAAACACCTCCTTTTTAAATAGTATTGATCATAAATAATTGTTATTTTAAATTATTAATGTTTAATTGTAAGTTAAACATTAATTTTAATTCGTCAAGACAATTACTTTAAAAAATATGTTTTTTTATTTTTAATCAATTAGTTATGTTATTCTCATTTCCTCTTTGAACTAAATTTAATGCAGCTTTTTCTTTCGTCAAGGAAAAAATATATTTTTTTTGAAAAAAGATTGATTCAGTTCATGATTGTGCTAATAAGTAAGGAAAACTAAAAATAAGTTCATTATTTAATAAATTGCATTCCTGAGTACATGCAGGAGATCAATTGCAGAAGGATCTGAAACATGAAACTAATCATACCTTCATATCTAATCCATCATGATATTCAAAAACTGGTTGCCTCCATTGATTTGTTTAGTAAACTGAACAGGTCGGCATTAAGAGATGTCATGTCCGAACTGAAACATGTTCACATTCGAGGTGGGGCCACCTTGTTTCGCATTAACGATCCCGGTGATTGCATGTATATTGTTATTACAGGGCGTTTACTGGTTTATTCGACACTCCCGGACCAGACACAAAAAATGATTAGTGAAATCGGCCCCGGTGATTATGTTGGCGAACTTGAACTGATCATGGCTGAACAACGAAGCCTTACAGTTAAAGCCATTCGGGACACTGAATTATTAAAACTATCCAAAACTGGATTTGAACGTCTGATCAAAAAACATCCAAATGCGTTGCTTCATGTGACCCATACGATTGTGGATCGGATTCGCAAGGTTGCATTTTCAAAAGATCAACAAAGTTCACTGAGAACCATTGCACTATTACATGCGGGTTCCTATTTCAACATGAATGCGTTCACCGAGTCCTTTATTCCAGTCCTTGAAAAACAGGGCGCAACACTACTTTTAACGTCGGAACGTCTGGATCATTATCTGGGCGTGGGTATGTCCAAAGTTGATTTTGGAATCTGGGATGAAAAAGACAATCGCATTGTGGAATGGCTGTGTGCCCAGGAAAGAGGCTATCGCTTTGTTATTTATCAGGCGGATATGGGATTAACGCCCTGGACCCGAAGATGTATTCGTCAGGCAGATCGTATCTTATTGATTGCCTCCGCACGTGGATCTAGTGAATTTAATGCCTTAGAACACTATATCTTTGGTCATGCGCGTGAAACAACGAACGCTCGAATGGAATTAATTCTACTTCATGAAGATTCTGTATCATATCCTGTGAATACTTCACGATGGTTGGATCATCGTCCTATTATGAGACATCATCATGTACAACGCTTTCGAGAGCAGCACTATGAACGAATCGTTCGTTTTTTGACTGATAATGCCGTGGGGCTGGTATTAGGCGGTGGTGGTGCGCGTGGATGTGCTCATATTGGAGTCATACAGGCCCTTCTGGAAAGTGGCATTCCCATTGATATGATTGGAGGAACGAGCGCAGGAAGTGGTATTGGTGCTTTATTAGCCATGAATCGTGATATTATTACCATGCGATATCTGATTCGGGAAGGCTTTTTGGAGAAAAAGCCTTTCAGAAGTTTTTCCTTGCCAGTATATGCAATTATGGATCGGTTTATTGTGGATCAACTATCGAAAAATTGGTTTGGAGATGTACAAATTGAGGATTTATGGATTAATTTCTTTTGCATTTCAACCAATTTATCCAATGGTGAAGTTGTCATGCATCAACGCGGCCCGGTATGGAAAGCGACAAGAGCGTCATCATCCCTTCCAGGCATTTTTGCTCCGGTCATTGATAAACATCAGGTATTGGTTGATGGCGGGGTATTGGAGAACATTCCTGCCAGCAAAATGAAAGAGATGTGCGATGGGCCAGTTGTCCTTGTAAATGTAACCCCTAAAAAGGATTTAACTGTCAATTTTGACTATGAGCATTACCCGAGCCCTTTAGCAACAATCTGGAGCTGGATCAATCCTTTAGCAAGCGCGATAAAGATGCCTTCATTAATTGATATTCTTGTCAGAGTGGCTGGCTTAAGCAGTTTGAAAAAAATTCAGTATGAAGAGGGGAATTCAGATCTTGTATTAAATCCTCCTCTTGAAAAATTCGGATTACTGGCTTTTTCTGAAATGGACCGAATTATTGATCTTGGATATCAGTATACACGTAAAGCCATTGAACAATTAAAAGTTAAAGATCCATACGATTCTATTGGACAATATCGTCTTGTGTCTTTGATGAAACAGAACAATCCTGTTCTTTAAGCAGCATTCCTGCTTATCATAAATTTGGAGATAAATTATGAAACTTTTTGATAGTCATTGTCATATTGATGATCGCAGTTTCGATAAAGATCGAAAAAATGTCATAAAAAATGCAATGGATTCAGATGTACATGCCATGATGATTGTCAGTATCACAGAAGATAGCGCCAGGACAGCGGTTCAAATTGCAGAAAATTTTCCTCAATGTTATGCATCTGTTGGTATCCATCCGCATGATGCTAAAATGTGCAATGAATCCAGTTTGTCTGCCTTGATTGAATTGGGACAGCATGATAAGGTCAAGGCATGGGGAGAGACCGGCTTAGATTTTAATCGAATGTACACGCCCCAAAATGTCCAGGAAAGATGGTTTATTCGTCAGCTTGAAATAGCGCAACATCAAGGATTTCCATTAATATTCCATGAAAGAGACAGCAATGGCCGATTTTTAGATATTTTAAAAAGTTATGATCCTGATGAACGAAAAGGCGTCGTGCATTGTTTTAGCGGTTCTAAAAAAGAACTCAAAGGGTATTTGGATTTGAATTATGACATTGGTATAACAGGAATTATCACCCAGCAAAAACGCGGCGAATTTTTACGTTCTTTGATGCGATATATTCCCAAAGAAAGAATCCTTATTGAAACCGACGCACCCTATTTAACGCCGATGCCTGAAAAAAAACAATTTCGAAGGAATGAACCGGCCTTTGTTCGCAGCACGTTTTTCAAGGTATGTGAACTCCTTGAGGAAGATCCAGAAGATCTGGCACAAACTTTATGGGATACAACTTGCCGCCTGTATGATATTGACTGAAATGGCCTGGTAAGTTTTGCAGATCTCTTCAATCATTCATGTTGGCGCATATAGCGCATGTTGGAATCAATCAGAATCAGAATTTTTAGAATTAATAAGGGGTTAACCCAGCGAAAAAACTTTAAATCCTTGATTCCCAAAACAATAAATCAAATAGGGTTCAATCGTCGCCTTGGGCCATTCTTTCTGTATATCATCAATATATTGCTTCAATTGCTTCGCATCATTCTCCTGCATCTGAAAATCATCCAATTTACATTTAAACGCCTTAAATTTCGCATTGGAAAAATATTTAAATTCAATAACCATTCGCAAATTTGCAAACTTTTCATTGTATTTGCCCACAAATTCAAGATCGGTAAGACCTGTTGGATACGAACGTTCCATATTCCAGGTAAACCATTATGTTGAGATTTAATGTCGCGCTTTTATTCATGTCAATGGAAATTTTTTCTTGAAACCACTGTTTATACAACTCTAATATGACATCCATACAAAGATTGCATTCATGGTTGAAATTCTCTTCCATGAC
>Ga0272440_1002088_pt1 | contig 15813 bp, 8 predicted proteins | sample SSMMMBAug17_FD_192440 | JGI IMG/M metagenome (GOLD analysis project Ga0272440, IMG submission 192440) | Marine sediment archaeal communities from Little Sippewissett salt marsh, Falmouth, MA, United States - SSM-MMB-Aug17 | ecosystem: Environmental > Aquatic > Marine > Wetlands > Sediment ... | reverse complement strand
TTTGAAGGTTATTTAAAGTGGATTTGTATTCTTTTTCACGTTGTTGCAGATTTCTGAAAAGCAATTCATGTGGCCTTTTAATACCTGTGACAATAATAGATTTGTAAATACAGAAGAAAGAAATAATCTTTAAATAATGTCCTGCAAGATTTGATAATCCATAGACACTGACATAAAAAGTAAAGGCCAGTTCTTCTAATATTGTTAAAAAAATTGATATCCCCATGAGATGATAAACGTCACTGTCCAGCGCATGTCTTCGTTGTCGAATGGCCAGAAAAGCGGAAAGCAATATCATACAGATGACATATTCGCTGATTTTTTTAAAAGGTGTAAGGCCAAACCCTTCAATATAACATATTGGAAAAACATTCCAGGTAAAAATTGAAAGTAAAGCCAATATCACAATAATAGAATAAACGAAAAAAATGGGAATAAAATTGATAGGTCTGTAAAAAAGAAAAGGAAAAATGCAAAGCGAAATACTTTCAAGATATCGTGCAGCGATCCATAACTGAGTCGCAGGGTTGGCATCGAAACTGCCTTCAAGAATCCCCATTCCTTTATAACTGATGGTATGGATAAGATCAATCCAGCCAATATATAAATAAGAAATCCCTAAAAAAATCAGCGCATTATTCTGGATATAACTTCTGGCATTCCATACCAGAAGAAAAACACTCCAGGCCACAATAATGGAAATCAGCTCGGCAATGGTATGAAAAATTAAATAATTATATCTACTTGTAATAAAGAGTAAAATAAATACGAATACGACCATGATCCAGGTGGATGATATTTTAAACGTATGCTTGCTTTCATACACTTTCGCTAATGGGCTATTATTTAATTGATTTTTTTTCATTTTATACTCTCAAAAAATGTAAAACATGGGAAAAAGAAACCTGGCCAGGAATCTTAAAAATGGCAAAGAGAAAAAATGCGCACCTCATGTTTGGAGATGAAGCATCTTTTCCCCAATGGGGATCGTTGTCTTATACAACATGGGCCCGAAAAGGAAAACTGCCGGTTGTAAAAACGTCAGGCTCGAAGACGCACAACCATATGTCTCTACAAAGGGCAGGTATCTTGAATGTATCGGAAAAACAAAATCCTGTTTTATATTTGGTTCAAGTGCAATTCCGCTTGCTAATGCGCGCGGCTCTGAGAATTTCGGCAGCTTATAATCTGAGCCGCGCGCGTTAGCAAGCGGGACTGTACTTGAACCAAATATCAAACAGGCTTTCCGAAGACGCACAAAAGTTAGGCTAATCTAAAATTTGCCCGAAGGGCACTATGTTCTATTCGAAAAAAAGTAAAAATTTCTTCACGTATGCTGTTTGTATGATTTACACGTTCAATTGATCTCATCATGGTTCATCATTTATTTAATCAGACGATTCATGGTTCAGACCAATGAAACAGGGAGTCAAACCGGCTTGCTATCATTTGAAATAACATCATGTTTAATTTTTTTTTGATGATATTTAAACAATACCTGATTCAAGTTATTAACATCAAAAGGTTTCATTAAATACCCTTGAATGTTATATTTTAAACATTCCTTAATCACCGCATCTTTCTTTTGAACAGTGGCCATAACAATGGTAGTAGATTTATCTTTTGAATTTTCTCTGATTTCTTTTAATAATTTAATACCAGACATTTCAGGAAATATGATATCCAGGACAATCATATCCGGAGACCATTTTTGGTATAGCAGTAAGCCATCCTGAATATTTGTTGCAGTTTTTATGTCATAAACTTTTGTGGATAAAAACTTATTGTAAAGTTGAATGATTTTTGGATCATCATCAACAAGCAATAGTTTAATTTTATTCGCAGATTTTGATATTTCTTTTGTGCGGGATGTTGATGGAGATGTTTTTTTACTTTCCTTTGTGTCATTTGTTTTGGCTTGTTGTGCAATCCAATGCATGACATAATTATCTATTATGGATCGATTCAATCGGGTAACATCTAAAGGTTTCAGTATATACCCTTGAATTCCGTGCTGAATACATGTTTTTACGATCTCCTGCTTGCCTTGTGATGTTGCCATGATGAGTGCTGGTTTGCTATCTTTTCTCACCTCGCGGATTTCCTTCAAGACTTCAAGTCCGGGCATCTTCGGTAATAGAATGTCTAAAAGAATGATATCAGGTCGCCATTGATCGTACAAAATTAATGCATCAGTCCCATCTGTGACAATCTTTGTTTGAAAAGCAAGACCAGATAGGAATTTTTCGTACAATTTGATCGTTTTTTCATCATCCTCAGCAATCAACAGCTTTAGTTTATCTGACTCCTCTCGTTTGGCGCCAACAATTTTATCAATTAATTCGTTTAAATGAAAACATGATAAAAGGCGTCGTTGAAATTTTTCAGCTTTGAGTTGTTTGTGAAGATACAATTGAATATCATAACTATCTGGCAATTTTTCAATCTTTTTTTCAGAGCCATAAACCACAACAAGTTTGGTCATGTCATCATTTTGAATATTTCTGACAGTCCCTGCCATCTGACTGATATAACGAGATTGGACTTCATAATTGATAATCAAAGCATCGGGCCGTCTGTTGGTGTATAGTTTGTCAAATTGGATATTATTTTGGGAAAACTGAATTTTAAAAACTGCTGGTGATAAATTACGTTTAAAAAAATGCATGGATTCATATTTATCAATTGAAATGATCAATTCGATTTTTTCTTTCATAATGTACCTCTTATGATAATATTATTTTGATTTAATTAATTGCGTTAATGATATTTCCAAATCGGCAACCCGATCATTTATATCTTGTTTGTTACCTGATAAAGCTGAAGTTTCAATGAATGCCCCAATTTGTCCAATTTTTTCCTGGCCATAGGCACCTGATGAGCCTTTCAAGCTATGTCCGACTCGTCTTACTGTTTCAAGATCATTGTTTTTTAAAGCTGTTTTTATCTGTTCAAGATCATTTTGTGTAGATTCAATAAAAAAAGGAAGTAAATCTTCCATGTTACTCTGAACATCAATGTCTGAAAAGTCTGGCATATCGAATTCCATATCTGTGTCAAAAAGATCATTTTCATCCAAACCCTTAAAATTTTGATCAATGTTTGTATCAAAAGTATCGCTTTCATCCAAAGCTGAGGTATCCTGTTTGTCAAAATCATTTTCCACATGATTGATTTTGGATGAACTATATTCCCGAATGGTTTCAATTAACTTTTGATATTTTACTGGTTTTGACAGACATGCGGTACCGCCCGCATCAAAACATTGCTTTTGATGCTCATCCAGTGCATGTGCTGTCAGAAATATAATTGGAATTGGATTTTCGTTTTCTAATTCAATTTCAATCTCACGAATCTTCTTTGTCGCTTTTAGGCCATTCAATACAGGCATCTCCATATCCATAATGATTAAATCAAAAGATATGGACAAAAATTTTTCAACAGCTTCCTGTCCATTTTCAGCAAATTCAATCTTTATTGGATCATTTTTCAAAAACATTTCAATGACTTTTCGATTTGAAAGATGATCATCAGCAACAAGGACATTCAATGATTTTTCAAAGTTTAAAATCCCTTTTTTATTGGGTATTTTTTTGGGCTTTTCAATATGCTTTTCTCGAATGGAAATATCTAAAGAGCGATCAAGATCTGAAATCATTATTGGCTTGTTTAAAAAAGCATCAAACCCACTTTCCTTGGCTTTCTTTTTTTTAGCGATTTCGTTGTCTGATGAAAACAAGATAATAAATAATGGCTTATCAGGTAATCGTTGCATTATTTTTTCTTTTAATGTAAATGGATCTTCATCAGATAAGCGTTGATTGATAAAACAAATTGCAGGTTTCATTACTTCCTGAATGTTATCAACATGTTTTATGGCGCTTTGTGCGCTATCAAAACAGTTCACATGCATATGCCAGTATTTTAAACGTGCTTCCAATGCCTTTGCACTGCTGATTCGATTTTCTACGATCATCACATTTTTCGCAAAATATTTTTGAAGTGCTTGCGTGGGCGGATCTTCTTTGTCAACAGATTCCAACGTCAATGAAAAATAAAATGATGTGCCCTGATCCATTTCGCTATAAAACCATAAATTGCCATTCATCAGCTCTACCAGTTTTTTACTAATTGCCAGTCCCAAGCCTGTACCGCCGTAATGTCTTGTTGTGGATGTATCAGCCTGTGAAAAACTTTCAAAGATCGTGCTATGATAAGATTGATCAATACCAATACCAGTATCTTCCACTGAAAAAATATAAGAATCCATTTGTTTATGGTCAGTGACAACTTTTAAAACAACCTCGCCCTTTTCAGTGAATTTGATAGCATTACCGGTCAAATTCATCAATATTTGCTGCACACGAACTGGATCACCAATGACATATCGTGGAATATCCGGTTCAATATGGATAACAAATTCCAGCGCTTTTTCATGCGCCTTGAATGATAGCGTTTTACCGATATTTTCAATCAACTCAATGAGATCAAATTCAATCAATTCTATGGATAGCTGGTTGGCTTCAATTTTTGAAAAATCTAATATATCATTGATAATGTTTAACAAGAGTTCGCCTGATGAGCTGAACAGATCAACATAACGTTTTTGTTCTGGGGAAAGCGAGCTGTTTTGAAGCATTTCCGCCATTCCCAGTATGGCGTTCATTGGGGTGCGGATTTCATGACTCATGCGCGCAAGAAAATCAGTTTTGGCCTGATTGGCCATCTCTGCAGCATTCCGCGCCTGCTCTGCGCTTTCACGTTCTTTGCGATTACTGATATCAAGCAATGTGCCTTCATAGTACAATAAATCCCCTTTGATCAAAACTTCACCCTCAGTATCAAATACCGCTCGGGCGCTGATCGAACACCAAATTTTGTGCCCTGTTCTCTGGTATAATTGTGTTTCAAAATCAATAACTTGCAATTTTTCTGCCAGGATTTGTCGAAATTGGGTTAAATCATCAGGTGTTACAAAGGTTTGTTTGGCCATGTCAGTAATTTCAGCCAACAATTCTGTCTGAGAATCGTATCCTAAGATTCGCGCCATTGCGGGATTGACATCTAAAAAACGCCCATCAGGCATCATTTGGAACATGCCTTCAACCGCATTTTCAAAAATACCCCGATATTTTTTTTCTGTGCGTGTTAAAAAGTCTTGTTTGTCCTGTAATTCGATTGTCATTTCATTAAATGCCAATGCCAGATGTTCAATTTCCTCTATACCTTTGACAGACAGTCGATATTTATAGTCACCATTGCGGATCTGTTTTGCACCATTTTGAAGTTGATTAATGGGAAATAAAATGCGACGTTCAATATGCTTTCTAAAGATAAATCCCAACATGATTGCCAGGCATAAAATGACAATATGCGTGAACATGGCAATCTGCTGTGCGTTAACATAAGAATGAGCACTCCGCTGGATAACAATGAGTCCTACTGGATGATGATGATCATTTGTAATGGGTATGCAAAGATTGAGAAAACCATTTTGAATAAAACTTGCGTAAAAAGTCGGTTTATTATCTGAAAGGGTTTTTTTTAATATCATTTCTGGAACCGGGTAGAAGTTTTTTTCATCACCAGTTAAAACTGAGCCGATGTATGATATGCCATGATATAAGCCAATACTCATGCGCAAATGCTGCCCTATGGATTGAATTAACTCACTTCCAGGTGCAAGTTTTTTTCTGACAATGATAGCTCCAATAAGTTTTTCATGTTTCAAATCATATACTGGCGCAGCAGCAGTCATTAATAAAAAGCTTGATTGTGTCTTATTGTTTGGAAAATGAAAGCCTTCCTGACGCATTCGATAAAGAGAAAACATTTCTATGGTCACGCTGGATTTCCCAGACATTGCCGCCAAAAGAAAAGGGGCTTCTGCAAGGGTATCACCGGAATTCTCAGGAAAATGAATGCGACACACAACCTTTCGTGTCTTATCCACAAGTATTAACATATCTATATTGTCAGATCGCATGCAATGGAATAAACTTTTTTGTAGAGATATATTCGAAGGACTGGATAATAATTGTGACGTATTATTTTTTCTGGCATAGATTTTTGTGATTTGTTGAAGATCATTCAAGGCATTATTGTAAATCAAATTTGCCATTTGACCTTCACACCGCATTTTTTGCATGGCATGATTTCGAATTTCATTACTAAAAAAAATAATGGAAAAAATTGTTGCAATGGTCATGGGGACGACCATTGCAATAAAGAAAGATAATATGAGCTGTGTGGCCAGTTTTGTTGTTTTCAATTTAATCAAATCCAGCATATCGAACAGGCCAAACAAGGGCGCGTTGCGATTTGTTCATATAACCAGCTTTGCCATACCACAATTTCATTTGGTACATATATTGTGGGCCAAATCGATGGCTTGTTTTTGACCAATACCCAATACTGGTATGTATGGATTCAAAAGGATGTCCCTGAGGCAAAGCCGGGTTTTGTTGAGATTTATCAACCAACATTTTCCATTCGTCAATTGTAGGAATTCGCCAACAGCAAATTCCACCAATATTAAGATTTCGACAATAATTCACTGCATTTTCATAAGTTTCAGGCATGGTTTTTGGAGCTTTTGTCCACATCAATTGGGTACTTTTATCTGTGACAGTACCATTACCATGATCCACAAATCGATCTTTGGGCGCAAGAATCGTAAATGTAGGCGCTTTTACAACGATTGGCTTTGATATCGTCGCAGGTTCATTAATTGAAAAAACACCTGTTTGAATCATTCCTCCAAGGCCTGTTTGATTGAAAGCAATCATATAAAAAGGATTGTCTCCAGTTTTATAGCCATTGATTTGTGTATGCCATCGTGAATCTCTGCCAGACATTTCATAGGTGGTATCTTCGATAATCAGTTTCACATCATGCGCTTTCTGATCTGTTGTTGCTGAAAAATGAAATATATCTCCTGGTTTTCCTTGTTTAGGGGTCACTTCAACTTTTGTGATATTCACAGGTTTTTCTTTCTTTTGATACACTTGATATTGACCGGATTTTGTTTTTCCAGATTGATTGTTTTCATTGTATGAAGTAATTTTAAAGGTGTTCTTTCCAATACGATTGTTGATATGACTTATATGCCAGATCGTGTTGACACCATTCATTTCAATGGAATTGTTATTCAAGACCAAGACAGCTCTTTCTGCCGGAACATCGGTTATGGCTGTAAACAAAATGGTTTCATTTAAATAGAAACCGGTTTCCATTGGGGCCACATTTACTGATGCAACACCAGGTATAGGGGGTTTTGGGGCAACAACTTTCAATCGACCTTTTGCGGAAATTCCTGGGCTATCTTTTAAATTATATGGCTGAACAGTGAAATGATATGTTTTGGGCTCAGAAAATACATGTTTAAAATAAAAGTCCCGATAGGCTGTGTTCATGGGATAAGAAATGCCATTCATTTGAAGAATCATTCTTTTGGCGGGTTTGTCAGTATGCACATGAATGGTTACTGGTTCGTTGGGAGCGGGTTGTTCTGGTGAGGTACGAATCCATTTGACTTTTGGATTACCAGGGGTCACTTCAATATGATCAATGTATGATACACCTTTAATGGTTCTTTGATTAATGGGAATGATTGCAAAATACAAAAGCCCCATCAGATCAATCTTCTGGGTCAGTTGCCATTCTCGATCTTGTCCATTCATGGGGATTTGATCATTGTTTAATATTAAATTGACCTTTTTTGATGGTTTATCAGTCAATACATGAAAAAAAACATCCGAACCAACAACACATTTTTTAGGAGAGATTTCAGTATGAATAATTTTGATTGTATCCATCGGTATTTCTCTGATATTCACGACCTGATCCTGAGCCAGGCCTTGCATGCCCCGATAATTCTTTGCAACAATTCGGCAATTCACATTTTGGGATGAATGAAGTCTGGTTGTGTAAAACCACTCTGTGCCTTTGCCTTTAAAAATATCTTTTTGGGTGTTCATATCAATGTAAACCATTCGTGCGGGTGAACTGGTTTGAGCATGAATCAGGAATGATTCTCCTTTATAAATCGTTTGGGGCAATACTGAAATAGAAGAAACATCAGGAATTTCCAATGGTTTTCTTGAAATGGAAAAATTACCTGATTGTCTGTTTCCTTTATTTTTCAATTGATTCAGGGCAACAATTTCATATTCAACAAGACCGGGTTTGGACAATTGAAGTTTAAAAATCCAGTCTCTTGAACTGCCTCTCATGGCGTAAGTTTCACCATTTATTTCAATAAAAACTTCTTTTGCAGTTCTGTCAGTGACACACGTAAAAACAAATTCATCGCCAACATATCCATATTCTGGCTTGACCCTGGATCGCGTTACGTTCACCGGAGGCACATTGGTTTCAATGAATCCCTTTTGCATTTTTCCAATTACATCTGATTTGTTTGATGTAACCATAGTGTAATAAGACTTGCCAATGGTTTCTATTTTTTTACTGAATGACCAATTCTTATTTTGTCCATGCATGGCATATTTTTGGTTATTCAGGTAAATATCAACATGGTCTGTGGGAAGATCTGTTTTTGCATAAAAGTGAAATGTTTTTCCCAGAGGTCCTTTTGTCGGAGATGTACGTGATGAAATGACATTGCATATCAAAGGCGTCGGTATGACTGTTTCAACAAAGCCTTTGAATAAATCTCCTTTGACATTTTCCTCATTCCAGGATGTTACCGAATAAAAGGTTTTGCCTGTGTTTTGAATACGTTTTTGAAATTTCCAAACCTTATCAAGTCCTGTCATTTGATAGGCTCGCCCGTTCATTTTAATTGAAACTCGTGATGCCTGACCAGTTGTTTCACATGAGATAAGAAACAAATCACCAATATAGCCAATATTCGGGTTGGTCTGACATGTTTCAATATTGATTTTTGGCAGACGTTTGGCTTTTTCCAAAACAAACTGTCCATCCTGATCATTGGCATTTTTTAGCCGCCCATAAACAACATCAACACCAGTCAAATTTGGAATGGGCCCATGAATAAGATCCGAATTCAAGAGAACATCCGAAAGGGCCATCCGACGCTTTTTTGCATGATTGAAGGCTTGCGTTAGATAATATGCAAACAGTCCAAGGCCTTTTGTTTTATTGTTTTTATCCCAATAACGATCATTTAATAAAAATATTTCTCGTGATTTCAGATAAGATTTTTTATTCAGCCAATCTTTGTATAATGTTTCAGAAACAAATGGCGGCGTTTTTTGTTCTTGAAATAGATGACTGGAAAAATAACCTTCAGAGATAATGACAATATGCCGGACAGCATTCATATTTCGTTGGATAAGGGTATTAATCAAATATTTATGACTGAACCAATTCTTTTGAGATGGTTCACTATCGGCTGGAATCCAGTAGGTTTCACCATTTTCATCCATTTGACAGTGTCCTGAGTAATAGATCAATAGTTGATCTTTTTCAGTAAGACGCTTTCCCAAATTCATCAGTTGCTTTTCAATCACTAAATAAGAGGGTGAATCTTTATCGGTAATTTTAACAACTGTTTTTTTCTGAAAATCATATTTTTGAATCAAAATTTTCGCCAGTGTATCAACATTGTTCGTTGGTGTTTGTAGATCCGGATAGTTAATGTATTGATTGATACCAATTAACAAAGCATAGCTTTTTCCCTGTTTGTTTAATTCAATTTCATAGGCACTGGTTACACCTGTTGCAACCAACCACACGATTAACAAGACAAACTGTGGCCACTGTTTTTTGTAAGTTGTTTCTAACATAATAATTCAACCCCAACGACTTGAATGACGTTTAAATAATTTTAAAAAATCTAGCAAGATAAATGCCAAATGCATGGAATAATAACGTAAATATTCATTTTGTTTACACTTTTATATTAACATGAATTGTAAAAAAAGCAAGGATATATTGAATCAAAAAGCAGGGCCTGTATGTTGTTTTATGAGTTGTGTATGTTAAAAAAGGTTAGACTTTTTTTAGAATGCACTCTTTTTTAGAGAGATAATAATTTTGATAAGGTTTACAAATCTCGATAGACTCAAAGTTCACCCACCTGGCGTTGAAAATCCAGGCGGACGAACGAGAGAGTTAGTCACGCCATAATGATGGCAATGGACTAAAGCCAGGCATCGGCAATGAATGACTTTCAGTCAGAAAACAACTGTCATGCGTTGCTATTTATTTCGATTTTCAGGACGCAAAGCACGTACAGCTGAACCCGCCTGCCACATTTCTGAGTTTTTAATTTCATCGAGTTCTTTCTGAAGATTTTTTCGGTAATCTGGATTGCTGTTCGCTTTTAAAACAATTTCTGTTTCCTTGCCTGAAATAACACTTTGATACAAGTCTTCAAAAACCGGTTCAACAGCTTTTTGAAATTTTGGCGCCCAATCCAGCGCACCACGTTGGGCAGTCGTGCTGCAGTTACCATACATCCAATCCATGCCATTTTCAGCAACCAGGCGGATCAAACTCTGGGTCAACTCTTCGACTGTTTCATTAAAGGACTCACTGGGTGAATGTCCATTCTTGCGAAGCAAATTATATTGCGCGGTCATAACACCTGCAAGACAACCCATTAACACACCGCGTTCTCCAGTAAGATCGCTAAAAACCTCTTTTTGAAAAGTGGTTGGAAAAAGGTAGCCAGATCCAACAGCAATGCCCAGTGCTTTTGTACGTTCAGTTGCTTTTCCGGTGTAATCCTGAAAAATAGCAAAACTGGAATTAATGCCACTTCCAGCCAGAAAATTGGTTCGAACTGTTTTTCCTGAGCCTTTGGGTGCAACCAGAATAACATCAACATTATCAGGTGGAATGATCTTTGTTTGATCTTTATAAACAATTCCAAAACCATGAGAAAAATAAAGCGCATCGCCATCATTCAAACAGGCTTTTACCTGGGGCCAACATGCTACCTGACCGGCATCTGACAAAAGATATTGAATGATTGTCGCACGCTTTGCAGCTTCCTCAATAGAAAACAATGTTTCTCCAGGAACAAAACCATCGGCTACAGCTTTGTCCCAGGATTCACCACCTTCACGTTGACCAATGATGACATGAACACCATTATCTTTCATATTCAGTGCCTGCCCAGGTCCCTGTACGCCATAGCCCAGTACTGCAATGACCTCATCTTTTAATGTCTCCCGAGCCATGTCCAATGTGAATTCCTCTGATGTCACCACATCTTCGATGGTTGAACCAAATTTTATTTTCGCCATTTGTTTACTCCTTATTCATTTTATATTGATTCCCGTCCCAGAGCAATGGTTCCGGTTCGGGCAATTTCTTTTATGCCAATAGGTCGAAGTAGATTCAATAATGCATTGATCTTTTCTTCGTTTCCAGTGACTTCAATGGTATAGTGTTCAGGCCCAACATCAACTGTCTTGCACCTGAAAATATCCACAATTCGCAATATTTCAGCCCGATAGCTTGCTTTTGCTGTAACTTTTATCAAAAGCATTTCGCGATAAATTGCTGGTTTATCCATAAAGTCAATCACTTTGATGACATTGATTAACTTATTCAGCTGCTTTTTAACCTGTTCCAGGATCATCTCATCGCCGACAGTCACAATCGTAATTCGTGAGACACCTTTCTCCTTGGTTTCAGCAACGCAAAGGCTTTCGATATTAAAACCGCGTCCGCTGAATAAACCAGATATTCGTGATAAAACACCGGGCTTGTTATCCACCAGTAAAGATAAAATACGTTTTTGTGTATTCATATGGCCTCCATCTAATAATCAAGCGTTTCTAAACAAGCAGCATCTCAGTGATTGGTGCACCAGCCGGCACCATTGGATACACGCATTCTTCCTGTTCAACTTTGAAATCCATCACCACCGGCCCATTTGTGTCTATAGCGCTTTTAAGTACGTTCTCAACTTCATCTGGATGGCTTGCAGAAAATCCTGTGGCACCAAAGGCTTGCGCCAATTTAACAAAGTCTGGAGCAGACGCCATATGTGTCCAAACATACTTTTTCTTGTAGAAAAGTTCCTGCCATTGGCGAACCATTCCCAGATACTGGTTATTCAGAATCAATACTTTTACTGGTAACTTGAATTGAACAGCTGTTGCCAGTTCTTGAATGTTCATTTGTATACTGCCATCACCGGCAATATCAACAACCAACTCATTTGGGCAGGCAACCTGTGCTCCGATGGCTGCTGGCAGACCAAAGCCCATACACCCAAGACCGCCTGAAGTAATAAAACGATTGGGACGATTAAAATGATAAAATTGTGCTGCCCACATCTGATTTTGCCCCACTTCGGTTGTAACGATGGCATTCCCTCCAGTTAATTCATAAAGTTTGTCAATAACATATTGCGGTTTAATAATGTCTTTCTGGTCATAAGCCAATCGCTGCGCTTTACGCCATTCATCAATCTTTTCGAGCCAGGGGGCACGTTTTTTTTCAATATTGTTGAAATCTTCAGACGCAATTATTTCATTCAATTTGGACAGAGTTCTTTTGCAATCACCGACAACCGGCACCTGTACATTGATATTTTTGCGAATGGATGTGGGATCAATGTCAATATGAACAATATTGGCCTGTGCAGCAAAAGCATCAGTTTTTCCAGTCACACGATCATCAAATCGAACCCCCACTGCAATCATCAAATCGCAGGAGGCTGATGACATATTTGCCCGATACGTGCCATGCATGCCTATCATCCCTAACCACAGTGGATCATCACCAGGAAATGCGCCCAGTCCCATTAATGATGTGGTTACTGGAATTTGTAGCGTTTTTGCAAGATGCGTCAATTCTTGAGATGCGCCAGAAAGAATAATTCCACCACCTGCGAAAATCATAGGCTTTTCAGCCTTTTTTAATAATGAAACAATACGTTTCAATTGTTTTACATTGGGGTCATAGGTGGGTTTGTAGGATTTGATACGAATTGGACTGGGGGCTTTATATGTTGTTTTCGTATTAATGATATCTTTTGGCAAATCTACGAGAACAGGTCCAGGTCTTCCGGATCTGGCAATGTAAAAGGCTTCTTTTACTGTCTGAGCAATATCTTCAGTTTTTTGAACAAGATAGTTATGTTTGGTGCAGGGGCGTGTTATTCCAACGATATCTACTTCCTGAAATGCATCATTACCAATCAATGGCCTGGGAACCTGTCCGGTGAGAACGACCAAAGGAATAGAATCACAATATGCAGATGCGATGCCGGTGACAGTATTTGTGGCCCCTGGGCCTGATGTCACCAGGCTCACACCAACAGTGCTTTTTGCTCTTGCATAGGCATCTGCTGCATGAACAGCCGCCTGTTCATGGCGAACCAAAATATGGTTGATATCTGTTTGTGCAAGGGCGTCATAAATATCAAGCACAGCACCGCCTGGATATCCAAAAATGGTATCCACTTTTTCTTCTTTCAATGTTTTCATTAAAATTTGACCACCTGTGAGTTTGATAGCACACCTCCTTATGTTAGAATAGCTCCAGTATTGGCTGATGACACCTGTTTTGCATAACGTGCCATATAACCTGTCTTGATTTTGGGTTCAACAGGTTGCCATTTTTGTTTACGTTGGGCAAGTTCGTCATCAGAGACCTTTAATGTAATACATTTATTCGGAATATCAATTGAAATAATATCACCTTCTTGAACCAGGCCGATAACACCACCAGCCATAGCTTCAGGTGACACATGACCAATAGCTGCCCCACGCGTACCGCCAGAAAATCGGCCATCAGTGATTAAGGCAACATCAGCATCAAGCCCCATGCCTGCGATTGCAGAAGTGGGGGTCAACATTTCTCTCATTCCTGGTCCACCTTTTGGGCCTTCATTGCGTACAACAACAACTTCACCTTTTTGAATCTGCCCATTCATGATTGCGGCAGTCACATCTTCTTCAGATTCAAATACCCGAGCAGGACCTTCATGAATAAGCATTTTCTCACAAACTGCAGATTGCTTAACAACACAACCATCAGGGGCCAAATTTCCAGATAACATAACAAGACCCCCTTCAGAATGATGTGGATTTTCAAGCGTGCGGATAATTTCATTATCCAGAATTTTAGCATCCTTAATATTTTCTTTCACAGTTTTGCCTGTAACAGTCAAGCAATCTTCATGAATTCCTCCAGTTTTTTGAAGCTCATTTAAAACAGCTTGGATACCGCCCGCACGATCCAGATCTTCAACATGATTCTTTCCACCAGGACTTAATGCACATAAATGAGGGATTCGGCTACTGATAGCGTTGATCATATGCATATCAATATCAATGCCAAGCTCATGTGCAATTGCGGGTAAATGAAGTACAGTATTTGTGGAACATCCCAGTGCCATATCTACTGAAAGCGCATTTTCAAAAGATTCTTGGGTCATGACTTGTTTGGGACGAATATCTTTTTCCACAAGTTGCATGATTTGGCGACCAGCATTCTTGGCAAGGCGTGTGCGGTTGGACATAACTGCTGGTATTGTTCCATTTCCTGGAAGTGCCATACCAATGGCTTCAGTCAGACAATTCATGGAATTTGCTGTAAACATGCCCGCACATGAACCACATGTGGGGCAGGCGGAGTTTTCAATGGATGCCAATTCTTCCTCATCCATTCTATTTGAACGAACCGCTCCCACAGCTTCAAAAACAGAAATCAAGTCAATCTTATTGCCTTTTCCATCTTTTCCTGCCAACATTGGCCCGCCACTAATGAATATCGATGGTAGATTCAGACGTGCAGCAGCCATGAGCATACCAGGGACAATTTTATCACAGTTTGGCACAAAAATTATTGCATCAAATGCGTGGGCGGTGGCCATTATTTCAACACTATCAGCGATCAATTCTCTACTGGCTAAAGAATATTTCATTCCTTCATGATTCATGGCAATACCATCGCAAACACCAATCCCGCCAAACTCAATTGGAGTTCCACCGGCCATATAGACACCCGCTTTGACAGCTTCAACCAGTGTATTTAAATGGACATGTCCTGGTACGATTGCATTGGCAGCATTTGCAATGCCAATAAGCGGTCGCTGAATTTCGAAATCAGTATACCCCATTGCCTTAAATAATGCGCGATGAGGTGCTCTTTCCAAACCCTTTTTTGCATGGTCACTTTTCATGAAGTCTCCTTTTTGTTAGGTTCTTTTTTATTGATTATTAATTTGTAATGATTGAAAAATTCATTCCCCATTTTGATTCTACATTTATAGATATGAAAATACGCTCTCAAATTTAACAGATTTGGAACATAATGCCCTTCGGGCAAATTTTAGATTAGCCTACCTTTTGTGCGTCTTCGGAAAGCCTGTTTGATATTTGCTTCTATTACAGTCCCGCTTGCTAACGCGCGCGGCTCAGATTAAAAACTGCCGAAATTTTCTGAGCCGCGCGCGTTAGCAAGCGGAATTGCACTTGAACCAATATAAAGCAGGATTTTGTTTTTCCGATACATATACATGAACATAATGCCCTTCGTGCAATTAATTAAATCAGGGCGTATTCCCAAAAAGTCGGACATTTTTTTCTTAACCCTGAAAGGGCATAACATAAGTAGGCGATCATGAGTTTTCGGGTAGAAAATAGTAAAATGGTCGTTCGCCTTGCAAAGCTCGCCCGCCTGGAGCTGAAGCTCCAGGCTATTTATGTGTCGTCCCTTAAGAGACTTATAATGTTTTTTTAATTAAACACTTCAAGTCCCTTTAGGGACGTAACAGGAATAGCCTGGAGCTTCAGCTCCAGGCGGGCGAACATTTTTAGTTGGTTTTACTTTTATCTACCCAAAAATCTATGACCGCTTACT
>Ga0272440_1002087_pt1 | contig 15814 bp, 8 predicted proteins | sample SSMMMBAug17_FD_192440 | JGI IMG/M metagenome (GOLD analysis project Ga0272440, IMG submission 192440) | Marine sediment archaeal communities from Little Sippewissett salt marsh, Falmouth, MA, United States - SSM-MMB-Aug17 | ecosystem: Environmental > Aquatic > Marine > Wetlands > Sediment ... | reverse complement strand
TTTTCAAGAATTCCTAAGCAGTCTCAATAAAGATTGTTTCAACCAACACACCTATTGCTTCATTTAAATGAATTTTTTCAAATTTATGCCAATTTTCATCATCAATACGATCAATTCATCTTCTTCAGTGTAATCATGGTTCAAAAAAAAGAGTGAACAGTTTTGTACGCATATGCTTGATGTTTAATTCTTGAGTTAAGCATTTTTAAATGGGGAACTTATTTTTTGAGCATTCCTACTAAGTAAAAAACAATCTGGCTAAAAAATATGACATAATTTAATTTTTGGTATGAAACTTGCGCAGACTATGAAGATCGTCAAACTTAACCCATAAATCGTCGAGGATAAATATGCAATTGGAAAACAAGCCAGATAGCTTTTGCAGAATAAAGAGTTCTGATATAGCACGATCAAGGGAACTGGCAGCTTATGCCATGTTAATGCTTCACAAAGATGCCACCCGTGCCTTTCGATTGGCAGAATCTTCTTTGAAAATCGATCCCAATTTGATGGCAATTCAAGCACTGGACATGGCTCTGGAACATTCACTTCATCATGCACTATACCATAAAGCGGTTGTTCATTGTTTATGCTATTCTCATAATGGAAAATATATTGTTTCCGGCACTGATGATCACAATGCCCAAATTTGGGATGTCAAAACAGCGCAAATTGTTAACGTACTCAAAGGACATAAAGAATATGTGCATCAAGTTGCCTTTTCTCCAAACGATGAATTTGTTCTAACAGCATCTTTTGATGGTACTGCAAAGCTTTGGAACACAAATTCTGGAAAATGTCTCTATACGCTAAGTGGCCATCAGAGCTATATCACATCATGTAATTTTTCTCCAGGAGGTGAATATATCGTAACAGCATCGGGAGATCATTCCGCCTGTGTCTGGTTGGTTCATAATGGAGAGGCTGTTTGCAGAGTGTATCATAATGATCGTATTGATTTTTCCCAATTCTCACCCGACAATCAATCTTTTGTAACAACTTCTTATGATCGCACAGCCTGCTTATGGGATGTCATGACCGGTAAACAAATTCATCTATTAAGTGGGCATCAACAAGAAATAGTACATGCCACTTTCGCCCCCAATGGCCAGCATGTCGTAACATCATCGAAAGACGCCACAGCAATTGTTTGGAACGCGCAGCATGGAACGATTGAATATGTGCTTGAAGGCCATAAACGCGCTGTGAAAAAAGCGATATTTTCTACAAATGGCTCACAAATTGCCACGATTTCAGATGATCATACGGCACGACTATGGGATATGTCCACAGGAAAAAATATCCTGGTTTTTAAGGGACACGACGACCAATTGACCGATATCGTCTTTTCAAAAGCGGAAAACATTATTGCCACATCATCATGGGATATGACTGTTCGGATATGGCATTCAAAAACTGGAGAATTGCTAAATGTTCTAAAAGGACATGAAGACTGGGTTGAACAAATATCTTTTTCAGTCAATGATCAAAATATTGCTTCAGCATCAACTGATCATACAATCAGAATTTGGGAATTGACACCTGGAAAACATATACAATCTTTTGATCATTCAAATTGTCCGGTATGGTGGGCAGAGTTTTTTCCAGATGGCCGTCACGTTTTGACTCTTGCAAATGATGATCAGGCAAGAATCTGGGAATCCCGCTCTGGAAAACTTCTCTATTCCTTTGATTTTAGCGGACATTTCAAATTTTTTTCACCATGTCCGGATGGGTCCCGATTCTTATATGCTGTTGAAAGTGAAACTTCTTATGTATGCGATGTTTTAACTGGAAACATTTTATATGCCCTTGAGGGTCATAATGGGAATGTTTTATGTGGTTCATTTTCAAATGATAACCAGTATATCATAACTGGTGCAGCAGATCATACCGCCAGAATGTGGAATGCAGAAAATGGAAAACCCCTTTATCAGTTTAAAGGTCATAAAGACAGTATCAATGCGGTCACCTTTTCTAAAAAAGGAAAGTATCTGGTAACTGCTGGTGGATCCCCATTTATTTCCAAAGACAATACTGCGTATGTGTGGGATCTGGCTTCAAAAAAATTATTGCATACCTTGTCTGGACATAGCCTATCCATACAGGACGTATGGTTTGTGCAGAATGATCATACCATCGTTACTTCTGATGCTTCCATGATACGCTATTGGGATGTCCAATCTGGAGAACAAAAATATATTCACAAAATTGGTTGTTGTCGATATCAACAACAATTGTCCATTTCGCCTGATGGTAATTTATTCATCACAACTGCTGGAGATAATAAAATGGAATTGATCAATATTAATACAGGAAAAACGCGTCATATTCTTAAAGGCCATGAAGGACAAATCAACAACGCTGTTTTTTCAAGGGATGGAAAACTCGTTGCGAGTGCTTCCAAAGATCGGACTGTTCGTGTGTGGGATGTCTTGTTTGGAAAACAATTACATCGATTCAAAAGCCATGATCAGCCTGTCAATAGTGTTGTCTTTTCCGCCAATTGTCGTTACTTGATTACAACTTCAGATGATGGATTTGCCAGAATATGGCCTGCAAATTATAAAGTCATTCAGCAGACAATAAATCGTTATAAAAAACGCGGTATTGTCCGACATCTGACGCATGAGGAAGAATGTGAATTTTTGGAAAGTACCAATACGTCTTATTCATTCTTATGATTGCTGGGAATTCTTATCAGGTTTCTGATTATTGAAAAATATGCATATACAAAAACAAACTTTTATGATATATATCCCATAATTAATTCCTGGCAATAACGCCTGGAAGAATCAAGTTGAAAAAAAGGAAAAAATTATGGAATCAAAATTACGTGTTGTGATCATTGGTGGTGTCGCCTGCGGCCCTAAAACAGCAGCCAGACTGCGCAGAATTCATCCAAATGCGGAAATAACGATGGTGGAAAAAGATGCCATTGTTTCATATGGGGCATGCGGCCTTCCTTATTATGTTGAGGGGGTTTTTTCATCAATCAATACATTAATAGAAACACCTGTTGGCGTGGCACGAACACCAGCTTTTTTTGACAAAGCTAAAGGCTTTAAAGTATTAACACGAACTGAAGCTTTAAAAGTGGATCGTGATAATCAACGTGTTGACATCCGAAATCTGGATACGAATGAAACCAGCAGCTTACCATATGACAAACTCGTTCTGGCAACAGGTGGCATTGCTTTCCATCCACCAATTCCTGGCATTGACCTAAAAAATGTATGGTTTATGACACATCCCAATCATGCTGAGAGCCTGGTGAAAGAAATTCAGGAAAAAGGATTTAAAACTGCTGCAATGGTCGGTGCTGGTTTTATTGGAATTGAGATGGCGGAAGCGATGACGCATCGTGGCCTTTCAGTCCATCTCATTGAAATGGCCGATCAAATCATGCCAGGTGTTTTGGATCATGATATCGCAACTTTTGCATCAAAACATCTCCGGCAAAAAGGGGTAAAACTGGTTCTGGGTGAGCGCGTGACAGGCATATTGGGTGAAACATCAGCCACAGGCATTCAAACAGAACGACAAAATATTGATGCAGATGCTGTCATTATCGCGGTTGGAACCCGCCCCAATGATTCATTGGCAAGAGATGCAGGGCTGGAATGCATGGCACGTGGTGGAATTATTGTCAATTCATATTGTCAGACCAGTGATCCCAATATTTATGCGGGTGGTGACTGTGCGCTCAATGCATATGTCGATCGACTGATTGGCAATCCGATGTATGTCCCCTTGGGATCAACAGCAAATAAGCATGGACGTATTATTGCCAACCATATTGCTGGCAATGCGGTCCCATTTGGTGGAATTACTGGTACAGGTATTGTCAAAGCGTTTGATTTCAATATTTCAAGAACCGGAATGTCAGAACGTCAGGTCAAAGATTTAAATCTGGACTTTGAAACAACTTATTGGTCTGGTCCAGACAGACCCCACTACATGCCTGGTTCAAAGCCGATACTCATTAAAATGATTGCGTGCAAAAAAACTCGAAAGCTGCTTGGGGTTCAAGCCGCTGGTATGGGAGATGTTGCGAGAAGAATTGATGCCGCTGCTGCGGTCATTCGATTTGGCGGTACATTGGATGAACTCTCAGATATCGATTTTGCTTATGCACCCCCTTTTTCTCCCCCTATCGATCCATTGGCAACCTGTGCGCATATCCTGTTAAACAAGCTTGATGGCATTGCAAAAGGAATTTCAGCATACACAGCAAAAGAACGTATAGAAAATGACGATGTTGTTTTGTTGGATGTGCGGACACCGGGCGAAGTTGAAGCCATGCAGCTGCCATATCCATTTCTACATATTCCTTTGGGCGCATTGCGTGAAAAAGCTGAAACCCTTCCAAAAGATAAGGATATCCTTGCATTTTGCAAAGTAAGTATGCGCGGATATGAAGCTCAGCGTATTCTTAATGCAAAAGGGTTTGACCGTGTATATTTTATTGAAGGCGGCATTATTGGCTGGCCATTTGAAGTTAAAATGTTAAAATAGAACAGTGCAAAGATATCCTGAAAAACAACCTTTCTTTTTATATACGTGTCATGAAACGAATATGATGTAGAGATGTAGCATGCTACGTCTCTACAGTCCAATTACCTCGCACCGAATAATATCAATAATGGGGACGGTCTTTTCAGAGCATTCCTAAGATCATGATTGCATTACACAATGTTCATTTCCAACTTGAGCGCATCAACTAACCGCACAACAACATTTTTCCAAACTTCATTTTTCTGCCTGCGAAACAGTCGCATGGTTGGATACCAGGGACTATCCTCACGATCAAGCAACCATCGCCAATCAGGAATAGGTGAAATGAGTACCCAAACAGGTAAAGCTAAGGCGCCAGCAAGATGTGCGATTGATGTGTCAACTGTAATAATTAAATCCATTTGTTTCGCAGCATATGCGGTATCCAGAAAACTATTGAAATATGGCGTTAGATCAATCCAACCCATATTTTCACACGCCTGCGACATACCTGATTTCTTTTGAAAACTAAAAATCTGAACATTTTCAAGTGAGTTTAGCAAAGAAAATGTTTCATATGCAATAGATCTTTCAGTATCACCTTTATGGGTAGGATTTCCAGCCCAAACCAGACCCATACAGAATTGCGCTTTTTTTTGCTGAATCACGCGGTCCATTTTGTCGTGAGATGTTTCTGGTACAAAAAGGTATGGGGTTTCTGAAGGGATATTTTCCAGGCTGGTTTCACATAAAAAAGGAAGGCTTACAATCGATACTTGTAAATCACAGGGGTGACAGTGATCACCTTCTTTAACAACTTGATCCACTCCTTTTAAATGGAGAAACAGTGGATATAACTCAGGTCCACATCCCAAAACAACTGTTCCTCCCTTTTTTTTAACTTGCGGCAAATAGCGTGCAAAATGAATACAATCTCCAAAACCTTGCTCACAATATATCAGTAATCTTTTGCCTGTAAAAGCGTCTCCTTTCCAGCGTTTCAAGCCATATTCATGTTGTTCAGGGTGTTTCGCCATTCGAAATTCATGTAATGCAAAGCCTTCTTTTAATTCTCCCAATATTAACAGACAAAAACACAGGCTATAGTAGGCATCAACAAAATCTTTCCGCATCGCAACGGCCTGACGTAAAAGCGGTATTGCAGATGTATATTCACCCAATCGTGATAAAATCACGCCTTTGTTAAAATAAAATTCTGAATATTCTGGACAATTCTGGATGGCCTGATCGATCAATTTTAAGGCATCATCATAACGCTCCTGATCAATATAAATATCTGCCAGATTGTTCATACAGGCTGCAAAGTCGGGTTGGATTTCAATTGCCCTTAAATAATAGGATTCTGCTTTGTCAAAGAAATGATTTTTTTTATAAGCATTTCCCAGGTTAAACAATGTACGTGACGATTCCGGCTGACATGCCAATGCAGATTTAAAGGCTGATATTGATAAATCTATTTTTCCCAATTTTTGATACGCAATTCCCAGATTATTAAGTGCCTGATCATGATCGGATACGTTTCTTACGATTTGCTTGAAACACCCAATCGCCATATCCGCCTGATCTGTTTGCAAAAAAGAAACACCAAGATTGAACAAGACCTCTCTATTTTCAGGCTTGATCGCCAGACTCTCCTGATATTTTTGAATTGCGGGCTCAAATTGATTTTTTTGAAAATAATGATTGCCTTGTTTAAATAGTTGATCTGCCAGATATGCAGATGGCATCACTTCCGGAACATCATATTTGTCCGCGTAATTAAGTCTGTTATACAATGCCCGAATAACATCACTGAAGACATCAGACCAATTATCAAAGTCTTTTTGTCGAAACAATCTGACACTGGGATACCAGGGGGAATCCTCTCGATGTAATAGCCATCGCCAATCTGGTACTTTTGGAAGTAGAATCCATACATGATGATGAATTGCGCCTGCCAAATGCGCAACAGCTGTATCCACGCTGATAATCAAATCCAGTTTGGAAATGGCATATGCTGTGTCAGAAAAATCTTGAATATGCGGTGCAAGGTCTACAAAGTCAAATAAAAGTGATGTATCAACCTGCTGTTCTTTTTGCAGGCTAAACATCTTTATACCTTTGACACTGTTCAGGCATGAAAACATGTGCAATGGAATAGAGCGATCTCGATCATGTTTGTTTGCCGGATTCCCAGCCCAGACAAAGCCCACTTTAAATACGTGCGTATGTTCATCAATGATCTTATTCAGGGTCTCCTTTGGTTCTAAAGGAATAGATAAATAAGGCGTTTCTGCGGGAATGGTATCAAGGCCAGTTTGAAAGATCGCTGGCAAACTCATGAGTGAAATATGAAAATCAAATGAGGGTAGTGGGTAATTTTCAGGGATAACTTTATCTGCGCCACTTGCTGTTTCAAACAAACGTTGCAACAGCGGATGGCAGACCAGAATAACAGTGCCGCCACGTGATTTAACTTGTGGTAAATACCGCACAAATTGAATGGCATCACCAAATCCTTGCTCCATATAAACCAGAATGGTTTTATTGGTAAATTCAGTCCCATCCCACATGGGTTGATCATAGCCCGGTTTTGGAAAATCTAATCGCCTTAAGCGCCATTCATATTCCTGAAATCCTTCATTTAAACGTCCACTAAGCAGCAATGAAATGCCCTTGTTGTAATGACCATCCGCATAATCCGGTGAAACGTCCAAAGATTTTTGATGCCATGATATGGCAGTCGAAAGGGCTCCTTTTTTGCCATAACACGCGCCAAGATTGGTATAAATGTCAATTTTATCTGGCTCAAGTTCTAAAGCTTGTTTAAAAAAATCAATACTTTTGTTCAGGTTTCGGATACGATAATACGCACTTCCGAGGTTGTATATCGCTTTAAAATATGATGGATCCAGTTCAATGGCTTTTTGAAAACAGGTAATGGCATTTTGATAATTACGTTGACCATACCATGCCCGACCTAAATTGTATTGACACACCGCATGATCAGGGTTGATGGCAGCCGCTTTTTCATAACAATCAATACTGTGATTGTGATGTTTTAGAAATCCACACGCATTGCCCATATACAACCAGGCTTGAAAAGAATTGGGATTGATTTGTGTAATGGGTTCAAAAAAGTCATATGCCTGTGAATATTGTTTATTCGTCATTTGTACCATTCCACGCTGATACATCGTTTTTATCATGATTGGCACAAGCGCCTTTTTTACCCGATTCATCAGTTCAGACCAATTGTCAGTTTGAGATTGACGAAAAATGCGAATACTCGGATACCAGGGGCTATCCTCACAATCCAATCGCCATCGCCAATCCGGAACTGTGGATAGCAGAAGCCATGTGGGATGTCCCATTGCACCCGCTAAATGAGCAACAGCAGTTTCCACGCAAATCATTAAATCCATCGATTGGATGGCTGATGCTGTATCTGAAAAATCTTCAAACAATTCACCTAAATTGATAATAGAAATATCGTTTGGTAACTGACGCAACTGTTTGATTTGATGCGGATCTTTTTGAAAACTAAACAACCGAATTCCTGGTAATCGGGCGATTTGCTCAAAATATGAAAGCGGAATTGAACGATGCAAATCATTTTCATTTTGAGGATTTCCAGCCCAAACAATTCCCACATTAAATTGCTTCTTGTGATGATGAATTTCTTCTTTTAGGATGCGTTTGACTGTTTCAGGGGGACTTAAATAAGGAATTTTTGATGGGATATTTTGGGCTGTTGTTTTAAAATAACAGGGTAAAAACATGATGCCTGTCGCATAATCGTATGCTGGCAAGGCTTTTTGATGGTTTAATATATAATGATCTGCAACTTGAGAATCAGAGAACAAACGAACTAACGCTCCTGGTACCTGAAAGATAACTGATGCCTGTCGTTCTTTCAGTAAAGGGATATACCGAGAAAACTGAATGATATCGCCAAAGCCACGCTCAGAATAAACAAGGATTTGTTTTCCATCAATGACGTCATTCAATGAAAGGGCTGGATGTCGCTCGTCTTTTCTAAACCATTGATATTCCAAAAAGCCTTTTTCATATGATTGATGAAGGAGCCATAATACTGCGCGATTCTCATGCGCCAATGCCGATTGCGGATTAATCTGTAATGCTTTTTCAAAGCATTGCGCTGCAACTGCATAGTTTTCTTTTTTATGGTGCGCAACACCGAGAGCATTCCAGGCATTGACATCTCGAATACTTAATTGAAGCAATTTTTCACAAATCTTGATGGCATCATCATAGCGCCCAATAGACTGCAACAAAATATTTAAGTGTGATAAGGCACCCACATGTTCGGGCTGATGGTTGAGGCACTGATAACAGGTATCAATGGCAAGCTGTATTTCGTTTGTTGCTTGATAGGCCAGTGAAAGGTTGAAAAGCGCATTGACTGATTTGGGATTGTTTTTCAGTGCATTTTTTAAGTATTGAATTGCGGTTTGGGGATTATTTTTTTTTCGATACACCTCGCCCAGATTACAGAGGAAATCCGAATTTTTGGGCAAGTACGCGATAGAACGTTTCATATGCGCGATGGCAGCATTTAAGTCATTGTTTTCAACAGCCACCAGCCCCAAAAAATGATTGGCATAAGGTTCATCTGGTTCAGATGCTAATATTTCACGTGCAATTCGTTCACCTGTTTTTAAATCGCCTTTATCGAACAGGATTGCGAGCTCTTTAATCTTTGTCTCATCGTTTTTCATGTGTATCGTTCATAATAGTTAAAGGGGTCAAAAATATAAAAGAATTCACATATATTTAAACTCGGTTTCAATTTTATCTTGTAACTTGATGACTTGTCCATGCTTTCATTATCGAATGGACCAGTGTGGCCAGCGGAATCGCAAAAAACAATCCCACAATGCCAAATAATCCGCCAAAAACCAATACAGCTACAATAATCGCAACAGGATGAAGGTTCACAACTTCGGATAACAATAATGGCACAAGCAAATTACCATCCAAAAGCTGAATGATCGATAAGGCGAACATCACATATGCAAACTCAGAAGACCATCCCCACTGGAAATATGAAATCAAAGCAACAGGAACAAACATGACTGTTGCACCAATATATGGAACAATAACTGAAAGCCCGACAAAAAATGCCAGAAGCATTGAAAATTGAAGTCTAAAAAAAATGAATGTGATGTAAGTCACACTCCAAACAATACATATTTCATATATTTTTCCTCGAATATAGTTTCCTGTCTGAATGTTCACTTCCTGCCATACACGATAAGCCAGTTCACTTTCTTCAGGCAATAAGTTTGTAAACCAGAAAATGAGCTTTTGTTTATCTTTTAAAAAGAAAAATACTAAAAGCGGAACAAGAACAAGATAAATCAACAAACTGATCGCGCTTCGAACCGATGCCAGGGATAAAGAAAAGAGTTGCTGAATTAAAGTGGTCAGTTCATTTCCCAGGTTATCAATAATTTGTTTGATTTGTTGTTCAGATAATATGTCTGGATATTTCTCCGGCAATTGCATCAGTTCTGTTTGTCCGGTTGCAATCATTGATGGCAATTGTTGAAGAAATTGCCCCACCTGTTGTGACAGTAAAGGTAATAAAACGATCGTTAGAATTAACAAAATGGCCATAAATACTGAAAAAACAAGCACAACAGCGATAATTCTTGGAATTTTCATGCGTTCTACCATGTTTACGAATCCTTCCAAAAGATACGCAATGATAATCGCACAAAATACAGGTGCCAGCATATTCCCAAGGGTAAAGATCAATACTGATCCGATGACAATTAAAACGCCAAGAATCACTATTTGGGGATCTGAAAAATGCCGGGTGACCCATTGAGTGATTGGTTTAAACATTATATTTGCTTCCTAAATAAATAAAACAACTATAAATGAAAACAAATGAACAATTAGCATAAATTCACATGAAACTCAATCATGAATAATAATTGTTATTGCCAAATATTTTATTTTGCGGTACAATGAAAATATTATGTAAATTGATTTTGTTTCAAACTCAGGTAATCAATCTGAAAAAGGAACTCCTCATTATTCAACATTGATTTCCTGAATTCATATAAGAAGGAGGCATATGAACGAAAACCAAATTACAATAAATGGAAAATGTTTTGAGTTCACCCCCGGAGAAACAATTCTTGAGGTGGCCAGGCGCAATAACATTAATATTCCAACCTTATGTTATTTGAAAGGCGCAACCCCCACAGGCGCATGTCGAATGTGTGTTGTTGAAATTGAGGGAGCCCGATCCCTAATGACCTCATGCACAGTTCCTGCCGGAAAAAATATGGTCGTTCATACGGAGTCTGAATTAGTTGTTAAGTCCAGAAAATTAACACTTCAATTATTATTGTCATCCGGAAACCATAACTGCGCCATTCGAAATTCAGATACGTCAGATTGGACTCAGTTTCAACTGCAGGTGCAAGACTACGATAACACTGATGAATTATGTCCGGTATGGGGAGATTGTCAACTTCAGGATCTGGCTTATCAATATCAGGTTACTGGTGATCGTTTTTCAAAAGCAAAAGTGACTTCGCAGATGGAAGATGTGAACCCTTTTATCGTACGTGATTTTTCACGTTGTATTCTGTGCGGCCGATGTGTTCAGGCTTGCAATGATATTCAGGTCAATCAGGCCATCCAATTTGGATATCGCGGTGCTGGAATGAAAGTCGTTGCAGGAAATGACCTGGCGCTCAAAGATTCTGACTGTGTTTTCTGTGGTGAATGTATTCAGGTGTGTCCGGTTGGCGCGTTGGTTGAAAAGAATAGTCGATACAAGGTTCGTCAGTGGGATACCCAAAAAGTGAAAACAACCTGTGCTTACTGTGGTGTCGGATGTCAGATGCATCTTCATGTTCAGGATGGCAAGGTTGTAAAAGTGACTGGTGCAGAAGAAACCGGTCCCAATTATGGCAGTCTTTGCGTAAAAGGTCGATTTGGTTTTAATTTCATTAATAGCCCTGAACGTTTGACTGATCCTTTGATCAAAGAAAATGGGACATTTCGAAAAGCGTCATGGGATGAAGCACTTAATTTAGTTGCCGATCGATTGGGCACCATTCAAAAAGATTCTGGTCCGGACAGTATCGGCGTATTAACATCTGCACGTATCAGTAATGAAGATAACTACGCGGCACATAAATTCACGCGTGCTGCTTTGAAAACAAATAATATTGATCATTGTGCCCGGCTCTGACATTCCTCAACTGTGGCCGGTCTGGCCGCTGCGTTTGGAAGTGGAGCAATGACAAATCCCATTGCGGATATTGAAAAATCTGATGTTATCTTAATTACCGGGTCAAATACAACTGAAAATCACCCTGTGCTATCATCCTATGTAAAGCGTGCGGTGAAATCAGGAGAAACACAACTTCTGGTTGTCGATCCCAAACGAATTAAGATTGCACAATTCGCCAACATGTATCTTCAACCCAAACTGGGGACTGACGTTGCATGGATAAATGGATTGATGCATGTTATCATTTCAGAATCCTTATACGACAAAACCTTTGTTGAATCCCGAACAGAAGGGTTTGACGAAGTTAAACAAATGGTTGAAAAATTCACTCCCGAATATGTTGAAAAAATAACAGGTATCGCGCAAGATGATATTATTCGTGCCGCACGATTATATGCCAGTGCGAAATCAGCTAGCATTCTGTATTGTATGGGCATTACACAACATATTTCTGGAACCGATAATGTGAAGTCCCTGGCCAATCTTGCGATGCTTTGTGGCAATATGGGGATTGAAGGTGGTGGTGTGAATCCGCTTCGCGGGCAAAATAATGTTCAGGGGGCCTGCGATTTAGGGGGATTACCCAATGTATTTACAGCCTATCAACAAGTGACCAATGAAGCGATTCGAAAGAAACTTGAATTTACCTGGAGAGTTCCTAAATTGCCCGACACACCAGGTCTCACTGTGACACAAATGCTTCCTAAAGCACATAGCGGTGATTTAAAAGCATTGTATATTATCGGTGAAAACCCAATGATATCTGATCCGGACTTGAACCATGCAGAAGCAAGTCTTTCACATCTTGATTTTCTCGTTGTTCAAGATATTTTCATGACTGAAACCGCAAAATTAGCAGATGTTGTTTTACCTGCTTCAAGTTATGCTGAAAAAGAAGGGACATTCACCAATACTGAACGAAAAGTGCAACGCATTCGAAAAGCCATTGATCCACCGGGTCAAGCACGTGATGATTGGTGGATTACCTGTCAAATTGCGACAAGAATGGGCTTTGAAATGACGTATGAAAACAGCGAAGCTATTTTTGAAGAAATCCGAACAGTTACACCATCATATGCAGGGATCTCCTATGAAAGAATTCAGTTTGATGGTCTCCATTGGCCTTGTCCTTCGCCAGATCATCCAGGAACACCCATGTTACATGTCGGTAAATTTCCACGCGGCAAGGGATTGTTTCATGCAATTGACTATATTCCACCGGACGAACAAATAGATGATGAGTATCCGGTATATCTAACCACCGGACGATTATTATATCATTATCATACGGGTTCCATGACCATGAAATCTGATGATATCAATACATGCGCACCTGAATGTTTTGTGGAGATCTCACCACAAAGTGCCAGTCAGTATGGCATAACTGATGGTCAAATGATAAAAGTATCCTCTCGTCGTGGAGAAATAAAGGCAAAAGCGCGATTTTCTACAGCAATGCAGCGTGATGTTGTATTTATCCCCTTTCATTTTGGACAGGCGGCAGCAAACAAGTTGACAAATTCAGCATTGGATCCTGTATCTAAAATTCCGGAATTTAAGGTTTGTGCTGTTCGATTGGAAGCGGATTGATCTTTTTTCAGGTATAAAATGCGACGCAGATTTGACTGACGTGAAAAATGCGTCGCAGATTTTAAAAGCCAGGTTAAAATTGCGTGTTAAATTTTAACCTGGCCCAATGTATCATGAAAATCGATGGAAAACTCTGATAAAAAAGTCCCCTAATAGACCTACTTGATAATGATCTCAAACCCCATATCTGGCGCTGGAGGAATAACCTTGATCAATAGGCGCGAACGAAAACTATTACTGATGTCTGCATATGTTACCCCCAATTCACAGATCTCTCATTATACCCAACACATTTTGCAATCATCCCTGAATTGGTCTGAAACAATGTCATTGGCCAGACATTGGCGTGTTCGTCCATATTTGTTTCAGTTAATCAACGCACATAACTTACAATCATATGTGCCTGAAAACCATTTCAAAACCCTTCAAGAAGATTATCAGCGTCAAGCAATGCAGACTATTTATCTGAAGCGACAGATTCAAGACATCAATCATTTATTTACAAAAAAAAATATATCTTACTGCTTGATTAAAGGCGCTGAGATGGTCAATACGATCTATGAAAACAAACCGGTCCGCCCCATGTCAGATATTGATATACTCTGTTACCCGAAAGATATTGATGCCATTGTGGAAACCTTAACGCACCTGGGCTATTATCAAAAAACGATGCATCAAAGTCATGAATTACAATCCATAGCAACAGATCGCAAACATTATCCTGCTTTTTTCCATAACAAAAGACATACCATAGAAGTACATTTTAATTTATTTCCTGGCGCAGCAAACCAACACTGTTTAACAGAAACAGTGTGGGAACATGCATTACCAATCGATAACACCTGTCAGTTTCAACTCAATAAAGATCACCATTTGTTATATCTGTGTCATCATCTTGCATATCATCACCAATCACCTCGTGAAGGCTTAACTTTGTATTGGTTTTTTGACATTTATCAATGGATAAAACAATATCAAGCATCCATTGATTGCCGCCTTTTTCATGCGTTGCTCCCTGAAGACAGGTCTCAAATAGAATATATTTACAAAATTGTAGATCATCAGTGGATTAAACCAGAAAGCGTGACGCAAAATTTTAATATCACTGATAGTCGGCTTGAAACAATTTTAAATCAAAACTTAAATGACAAACGCATAAGCAAAATAAAACGAGTTCTATCCTATTACCATCACGTGTGGTGTGACAAACATCCTCAATGGTCATACTTTGAACGATTCAATTACTGGTTTCGTTTGATTTTTCCACAATTTTCATATGTTAAGGATCGTTACCACATTCAACACAAATGGGCTTTACCATTGTATTGTTTGATACATCCTTTTTTGGTGATATTAAGAGCCATAAAACGCCTGGTTCGTTAAAGGGCAATATGCCGCATTATTACAACATACTCAACAAAACGATATCTCTTCAGAGTGATCATCCGCTGTTTATCGAAGAATTTCATAAAGATTATCACTGGTTTAAACAAACACTAAATCATGAATGCGCCTGTGATATAAAGATTTGCTTTCATGGGAATGAACTGCTGATTAACCAACATCGCATTGATTTATCAACGCATCCAACGCCAATACACCATGCTTTTCAGGTCGTCATTTCTGAAATTATGTCCCAATTGCAGGATTACTATTTAATTCATGCCGGTGTGGTAAAAAAAGACAATCATGTTATCGTTTTGTCCGGTCCACCAGGAATAGGAAAAAGTACGCTCGTTAAAACACTTATCATGAATGGTTTTGATTTTTTCTCTGATGACTGTGCGCCCCTTCACAAAGAATCGGGATTGATTTATCCTTTTCCACGATCCATGTGGATTGTTGACCATCCTCCAAACGAGACAAACACCATTCGAACCAAAAAAGCCATCCCTGTTGCGTATAGACCTGATAAATCCCCCCCTGTCAAACCAACAATAATGATCTGCTTAATTGATGATTCTGATGTTGATCAACACATCAAAATAAATATGAGCCTGAAAGTATCAAACAGCCCGCTAATAAAAGCATTAAAACAATTGCCTAATATCAAATGTATGAAACGACATCCTTTACATGAAGAATACCGCATTCAATATCCCGCATCAGAACATACCACCCAAGCCATCCACACGATATGTCAGAAATATAAACAAGATCTATGGACAATGTATCGTGTGCCACATATTCGAGATTGTTTCAAATGTCAGGCAAAAATAACAAAAGTCTCAACGCATGAGGCAGCAGCTAAAATGATGTCAGAAATGAAAATGTTTGAATCATATTTTACACCATCAAATAAAGACGCACCAATGGCATCCTTAATCAATATGAGCAGACTCATTCAAAATGCAAATTGTTACTTTTTATCAACAGGCAATTTGGTATCAGAAATCGAACTGATTTATCATGCATTGAATGATTAGGAATGCTCGAAAAATAAAT
>Ga0272440_1002086_pt1 | contig 15826 bp, 7 predicted proteins | sample SSMMMBAug17_FD_192440 | JGI IMG/M metagenome (GOLD analysis project Ga0272440, IMG submission 192440) | Marine sediment archaeal communities from Little Sippewissett salt marsh, Falmouth, MA, United States - SSM-MMB-Aug17 | ecosystem: Environmental > Aquatic > Marine > Wetlands > Sediment ... | reverse complement strand
TTTTTAGTGGATATAATTATTCAATATCACTGTTGCATTCATTGATGCTGTATGATAAAGTCGTCTACTTGATGTTCAAATTTTTATAGCAAATTGCCGCAGCTCGTTCCCAGGCTCTGCTGTCAGGCTTTGGAAACAAGCTGCGTTAATTTGCATGCAGTCAAGACATACAACTTGAACATTGCGTTTTATGAATTAGATTTAAGAAAACAAATTTTTATAAGGGCCCATTCATAAAAAGCCCTTTTTTTTATCATTGCATAATGGAAAGGAAAATATTCATGATAACACTAAAAACAGGATTATCCAAAAAATTCTGGATGTCCATTTTGAGCTTATTATTATTTGTAATTATATTCGCCAGCCAGGCAATATGTGATAGCTGCCCATTAAAAAAGGATCTGCTAGAAAAGATTCAACCAATAGTCAAGAGGGATTTAGAAATAAGAGGGATTCGTCCCACTGACTACAAGGGCTTATGTGAAATCCATATACGTATCAGCGGTCGAGATAATATTATTTATACAAATCAAAACATTGAATTTTTTATTTTTGGACATTTGATTGAAAGCAATACTGGTGATAATCTGACACGAGAATCGTTGGAAAAATATACAAAGCTCTCTCCCAAGGAAGTGAAAACGTTGAAATCATATACAGCTTTTTCCATTGGCAAGGGACCGGTTGAAGTTTTTTATGTTACAGACCCACAATGCCCATATTGCAAAAAGGGTGAAGCGATTTTAAAAGAAATGGCTGAAACCGGAGAAATTAAAACACATTTTATTTTATACCCATTGGCCTTTCATAAAAACGCAAAAGAACAGTGTATTTCAATTATTTGTGATAAAAAAGGAATAGAAGGCCTGGAATCTGAATATCAGTCCGAAAATCAATGCACACAAGGAAAAAATAAAGTAGAAGCCACAATCCTGTTTATGAAGGAAAAAGGAATAACTGGCACTCCTGGATATATATTTACTGATGGTATCATTCATACAGGACTCCTGAGAGAACCTGATCTTAGAGAACGTTTGGGGTTACCGCCACCAAAACCAGTGAAAGAAACGTCTAAATCAGTGAAAAAAACCCCAAAGCAAGATAAAAAGGCTGATGACAAGAATCATCCCAAACAAAAATAATTTCATTCATTGATTGCATACAATTGAAATGATTTGAGGCATATTTTTTGCAGTTTTTTTGGATTAATTATTTTATCCTGACAATGCGTTTGTCAGGATTAAACCCGTTTAAATAAAGGAGTTTTCCATGAGACTCATTACACGTTCGGACTTTGATGGTCTGGTTTGTGCCGTGTTATTGGTTGAAGCCGGAATTGTTGATGAATATAAGTTTGTACATCCAAAAGATGTTCAAGATGGTATTGTTCAGGTGACAGAAAATGATGTATTGACAAATATTCCTTATGTTCCTGGATGCGGTTTATGGTTTGACCACCATTCCAGTGAACAAGAACGATTAAAACTTGATCAACAATTTCATTATAAAGGATTGAGCAAAGAAGCACCTAGCTGCGCCAGGGTCATTTATGACTATTATGGTGGGGATGATCGATTCTCTAAATTTGAAGCCAATGGTTTGATGCAAGGTGTAGATAAGAGTGATAGCGGTCAATTGACACTTGATGAAATATTAAATCCAAAGGGATGGATATTACTATCATTTATTATGGATCCGCGAACCGGCTTAGGCAGATATAGAGATTATCGCATATCCAATTATCAACTTATGGAAAAAATGATTGAATATTGCCAGACCATGTCAGCGGATGAAATTCTTCAGGTTCCAGATGTTCAGGAGCGTATCAAACGCTATTACGAACAGGAAAAGGCTTATGAAAAAATGATTCGTGAAAATAGCACAGTGGAAAAAAATTTGCTAATTATTGATTTACGAAATGTTGAAGAATTTGTGTCTGGCAATCGGTTTAAGGAATATGTGCTTTTTCCGGATCAAAATATTTCCATGCGAATCATCTGGGGCTTTAAAAAACAAAATGTCGTATTCACTGTTGGACACAGCATAATCAATAGAACGTCAAAAACCAATATCGGATCTATGATGCTCAAGTATGGCGGTGGCGGCCATCGTGCTGTTGGTACCTGCCAGATTCCTGTAGAAAAATGGGAGGAAGTAAAAAAAGAAATAATTGATAAGATTATTTCTGATGGATAAACAAGCATATGAAGTTTTTCAAAAAATACGATATTGACCGCCTGGATCAGCGGAATGATCAGTTGATTGAAAAATTATCGCCATATGTCAATTTTATTTTACGCAATTATTTTCGTTCCTCGGTTCAGGGGATTTATCGTATCCCACCTGGCCCAGGCTTATTTGTTGGCAACCATAATGCGGCATTATTAACGCCAGATTCATTTATTTTTGCCACAGAAATATGTGAAAAAAAAGGTGTGCACGAGGTGCCATTCGGCCTGGGTCATGAAATTACTATTTCAATACCATTTATTCAGCAATTTTTAGTCCCATTGGGTGCAGTTCGTGCATCTCACGAATGTGCCCACCGATTGTTTTTACAGAATAAAAAGGTTCTTGTCTATCCAGGAGGTGATTATGATGTGATGCGCCCATTTCGGCATCGCAATAAAATAGTTTTCGGAGGCAGAAAAGGATATATTCGACTGGCATTAAGAGAGAATGTACCCATTATACCAGTTGTTACAGCGGGCGCCCACTCTGTATATATTATAATTGATGATATGCGATGGCTGGCAAAATTGCTTCGTCTGGATCGGATATTTCGCATGAATGTATTTCCATTGACTTTAAGTATTCCCTGGGGGCTGACTCTCGGTCCTCTGATTTTTTTTATTCCATATCCATCAAAAATTACTATTGAAATCTTGGAACCAATTTATTTTAAACATACAGGAACCGATTCTGCAAATGATGATGCATATGTAAATGACTGTGCGAATCAGATTGAAGGCTTGATGCAGTCCGCTTTGGATCGTATGGTGGCTTAATTCTTATTACCGCATTTATTGTATCAATATTTTAATTAATAATATTAACTTACTAAAAAAATGGAGGAGAAATGAAAAAACAGATGTTTGGGGTATTCATTGCAATACTATTATTTGCAATGCCATGCCACGCTGGCAACAACGATACCTTTGGTATCGGTGCAAGGGCAACTGCATTGGGCGGTGCTTTCGCAGCACAGGCAGATGATCCATTTGCTTTGTACTACAATCCAGCAGGTATGAGCTGGGTAAAGGATCGTAAATTTTCAATGGGGGTTCAGGTTTTGTTTCCTGATTTAAATGTACATGATTTTACTGTAAAATCACCAACTCAGGAAGCCTTAGGCGAACCACAGGATTCTTTAGTGAAAGGACCCAAAAGTTTTTCAAATGATTCTAATGCATTGATTGTTCCATGTCTGGGCTATACCATGCCAATTAATGATAGGTTAAGTGCAGGCTTTGCTGCGTATGTGCCCTGGGGAATGGAGTTAGAATGGGATTCAAATCCTGTCAATAACCCGGCAGCCTTTAATGCATACCATGTATATATTGTTAGAGAAGTTTTTTCTCCTGGCATTTCTTATCGGGTAAATGATCAATTATCTGTGGGAATGGCATTGTCTTTGGGAAAATCGCATGATGGTATGGAAAAATATCTGTATATTGCATCCGATTTGGCGCATGTTGCCCGGCAGGGTGAGTATATTGCTAGCGGAATAATTGCATCTGTAAATAAATCCTCTAAAGAAGATAACCCAAATAATCCAGATATTACAACAGTTTCTATGGCGGCTGCAGCCCTAAATTCAAAATGGAATTATCTCGATCAAAGTCAAAAAGACCTGGCAACATTGTTATCTTCATTAAGTAGTGCAGGGATTGAATCGCCCAAGGAAGTGGGGGAGTTTTTTGCAAGCAACTACGATGGTGTTCCTGCTCGCAGTCATGGATCTAAAATTGAGGTAGAAATGTTTGATCATTTTAATATTTCTTATAATTTGGGTGTATTGTACCAACCTACTGACACGATCCGATTGGGATTAACCTATCGAAGTCAGGCCAAAGAGAACTATCAAGGTGATATGGAAGTTATTTATCCAGATGGCACAGTCTGGACGACTGACACGACCTTGGATTTTACAACACCCGATCAAATTCAGGGGGGCATTCGTTATAAACCGCATAAAAATTTTTCCATTGAAATGGATATGGTTTGGACGCAATGGTCAGTTATGGAACGACAAATTTTAAAACTGAAAAGTCCACTTCTGATTCAGGTACTTCCAGGTACACCTGTCATTGATGTAACAACAGGTATATCCGATCACCCAAGAAACTGGATTGATACTGTTCAGAAACGTTTTGGGATTGAATGGTACGCAAAAAACTGGCTGACATTGAGACTCGGCTACTTTTATGATCCCTCTCCTGTTCCTGATGACACGATGGATTTTCAATGGCCGGATGCAGATAAAAAGATTTATTCATTAGGTCTGGGCTTGAATGGCAGTGCATTTCATTTCAAAAATTCATCACTGGGGCTTGATAAACTCAATATTGATCTCACATTTCAATATGGTAAATCTGAGTATAAACGTTATGTGGGTGGAGAGAGTCACAACCTGAACCATGATTTTGATTTAACAGAATTCTATCACAGACATGTTGAATTAAGTGCATCTGGAACTGTTGTAGGATTTGGATTCAATGTCACTTATGCTTTTTAATTAAAGCGTCATCTTACAAATCGGCAATGAATACGATGTTAAGCAAAGCAACGTGATACGTTTCGTTGTTTACAAAACATTATTTTCCCGATTATTGAAGAAAGGATATATATTATGAAACAAAAATTATTATTTATAAGTATTGTATGTCTGTTCCTATTCATTTTTGGTTGTTCGGATGAAGATTCAACGCCCTATGACCGAAATATAGTGCAGGCTGGCAAAACGTATATTCAAGGAATGGCCGCTGATGGAGACCCCATTAGTGGTGCTGTATTTATTAAAGGTAAGAATAAGATTGCATCTGATACAGCGCCTGATTATATTGAAGAAATGGCTTTGATTGAATCTGATGGAAAATTCAAATGTAATGTTTCCAATTTAAGTCCGCCCTATTTACTTCAAGCTAAAGGACAGGCAAATGGTAAATTAGTTGCCTATTATTCAATGGCTAAATCAGCAGATAATAATGTCAATTGCACAAAATATTCCGATGCTGCAGTGCGAATGGCATCTTATAATGACCCAGAGACATACTTTAGAAATAATGTTGATGAATTTGAAGAAAAATTCGATACTTCAAAAGCAAAAATTACAAATATCGTGCAAGATATGTTGGAAACACTTCAATCATCTCAAACAAATTTTGATCCATTTACTGATGCATTTGTGGCTCATTCAGACAATATGTTTGATAATTTACTGAAGATGACAAAAATTGATGTCAGTGATGACACCCTCGTCATTTCCAGCAACCAGACAACCAATGCGGCGGTTTTATATACTCAAAACTACAAAACCAATGAAACTTCAAGTTTACCTGATAAAACAACATTTGAACAATTAAAAACAAAGTTAATTGAATCAGCAATTGTCAATTTGACAATACTTCAAACATCGGATTTACATAACCATGCAAGTGGCTATGGTCCTATGTTAGACTATACGCCAATGAACACCAGTGACAACGATACTGTTACAGGTGGTTTTGCACGTCTGGCATCAAAAATAGCTGAAATCAAAGTACGCAAAGGCACTATGAATATTCCTGTTCTGTTAGTTGATTCCGGGGATTATTTTATGGGCACCATGTATGACATGGCAGCATCTGCGCCAGTTCCATTTGTTTATTTCCAGGCACTGGGTTATGATGCCATCACATTGGGCAATCATGAGTTTGACTGGGCACCATCTGGATTGGCAATGTTAATCAACAATGGTATCAACTATGAAGATATGAAATTTAATATTCCTATTGTGGCTTCAAATACAATAATCCCAAATGATATTGAATTAAAAGGATTTACAGAAAATAGTCCTATACCTTCAAATGTACGTATTTATGACAATCGTGTCAAGGTGCTTCCCAATGGCCTGAAAGTTGGTATAATGGGTTGGATGGGAAAAAATGCAGATGCATACGCACCGGCTGCAAGACCAGTAACATTCAATCACGATGTCGGTGTTTTGAAAAACAAAATAAAAACATTAATTATAGATAAAGAGTGCGATTTAGTTCTGATTCTTTCTCATGGCGGTGTTAATGAATATGGCGAAGGCGACGATGCTGTTTTAGCCAATGAATTTACTGATTATACCAAAAAAGTCATTATTGCCTCCGGACATGCCCATACTGCAACAAAAGAACCCTATGAAGTGGGAAAAACAGAAACCCTAATTTTTTCACCAGGTTCCTATGGTCAATATCTAAGCCATCTTGATATTCAGTATGACATGCAAGCCAAAAAAATTGTGGACTACTCATTTGATCTGATTGAGATCAATGATTCCATTCCTGGATATCAAGCCATTAATGATGCGATACAAATGGTCAATGCGGAGATTACAAAAAATATTAAATCCAGTCTGGGAACAAGTGTTGATGAGCCAGTTGCCATTTTGAAAGACTTTGAAATCAAATTTTCAGAGACAAAGGCAGGGCCATCAGGATTGGGTAATTTATGCACTGATGCATTTAGAGCTGTCGCAAACCAGATTGCAACGTCATCCCCTGTGAATAATGCGCCATACATGCTCAGTGTTATTGCCAATGGTAACTTGAGAGATACGTTAAAACCTGGAAAAACTGGCAAAATCACTTTTTCTGATATTTACAATGTATTGCCTTTAGGTCTTTCCCCAAAAGCAGCAACAACGCCAAATGTTCCACCGGGATATCCATTATTCTCAGTATATTTTAATGCAGCCGATATTCGCAAATTATGTGAGATTGCTGTTGCCGTTGAAATGAAGGCACATCCTTTACTTACACCGAGTTATTATCTTCACTTTTCTGGTATCAAGTATGAATACAATGAAACTAACGAACTTGGAATGCGTGTGAACAATGTCTCATTTTTTCATCCAACTGATACGATGTGTACAGGCGCTGGAGGGATGCAGCCTTTAAATTCTGATTATGGCCCAAATAGTATTTGGGATAACGACAGTAACGTTGTGTACCGCGCTGTTGTGGATTTGTATTTGCTTCAAATGTTTTACACATTAAGTGTGGATCCCACATATAAGGACTTTGAAGCGCTTTTACCCAAATTCAGGGATAAAAATGGTGATCCAATGCCTGTTGCGAAAAGTGTTGATCCTGACGCATATAAAGAATTCAGTGATGACTATGCTATTGATATTGGTATTGACGAGGGAGCACAAGAGATTAATGCATGGGCTGCCTTGCTGAAATATTTACAAGCCTGGCAGGGAAATGATAATTTTGTCCATGAAGAAGGATACCCGGTTATACCTTCAGCATCGCCATATAATGAAGCTGCCCTGGCTGCACTTCCAAGAGTCAATAAATTTAGTTACGATAATAATATATTGGAATTAACCATTCTTCAAACCTCAGATATCCACAATCATGCCAGCGGATATGGTCCATTTCTGGATTACACCCCAATGGATACCACAGATGATGATGGTGTGAAAGGTGGAATGGCAAGGCTTGCTGGAAAAATTGTAGAATTAAAAATCAATCGATTGGTTTCAAATGTTCCCATACTTTTGGTGGATTCAGGCGATTACTTTATGGGAACCATGTATGATATGGCAGCATCAGCACCTGTGCCCTTTCTTTATTTTGAAGCAATGGGCTATGATGCCATCACTTTGGGGAACCATGAATTTGACTGGGGGCCACCTGGATTGGCAATGCTAATCAATAATGGCATCAACAATGAACTGATGCCTTTTAATGTTCCCATTGTGGCTACCAATACAATTATTCCCATGGGAAATGCGTTGGTTCCTTTTCAACAAAGTGGTGTTATTAAAGAAAATATCATCAAAACACTTCCAAATGGTTTACAGATTGGTATTCTTGGATGGATGGGAAAGCAAGCCGATGCTTATGCACCTGGTGCAGTGGATGTAATATTTGAACATCGTGTATCAGAACTACAAAACAAAATTAATGAATTGAAATCACTTGAATGTGATCTAATATTGATGCTGTCACATGGTGGTGTGGAAGAATCCGGTGATGGGGATGATAAAGATCTTGCCAATGCTGTCACTGATTTAGATATTATTGCCTCTGGCCATGCCCATACTGCAACACAAGACATTTTTGAAGTTAATGGGGCGCTCATTTTTTCTCCTGGATCATTTGGACAGTATATGAGTCGTCTGGATATACAGTATAATCAGGAAACACAATCCATTGTCAATTATGACTTTACGTTAATACCCATTGATGATTCGATTCAAGGTTATGCGGATATTCACAATGCCATTACACAGGTCAATGCAGGTATTTCAGAAAAGATCAGTGAAAGCATGGATATTGATGTTGACACGCCTGTTGCCATGATAAAAGATTTTGAAATAACATATGCCGAATCTGAAGCCGGACAATCCGGCCTGGGTAATTTATGTACAGATGCCGCCAGAGCAGTGGCAAATCAGTTGGCACTGTCATCAACCAATCAGACACCATACATGCTAAGTATGATTGCAAATGGAACGCTTCGGGATACAATAAAACCCGGAAAAACAGGAAAAATAACTTTTTCTGATATTTTCAATGTATTACCATTGGGACTGTCTTTAAGAGCTGCGACAAATCCGAATACCCCACCTGGTTATCCATTATATTCGGTATACCTCAATGCCGCTGATATTCGAAAACTGTGCGAACTTTCAGTGGCTGTAAAATTGAAATCCCATCCTTTACTGACACCTGAATATTATCTTCATTTTTCAGGTGTTCAGTATGCATACAATGAAACGAAAGAACTTGGTCAACGAGTAAATCAGGTTTCATTTTATAGTCCGACTGATCAAATGTGCACTTCAAGCCCGACCCAGCCATTAACTTCGGCATTTGTGCCTAATAGCATCTGGGATAGTGATAGCAAAGTTGTCTATCGCGCTGTTGTTGATTTGTACATGCTTCAGATGTTTTATACTTTAAGTGTTGATCCGGATTATGCTGCCTTTCTCCCCCTTCTTCCAATCTTTCGTGATATAAATGGTAATGCGCTGCCTTTGGAGCAAAGTATTGATTCAGAGAATTATGTTAGTTTCAGTGATGCCTATGCCATTGATACCGGCAGTGAAGATGGGGCACAGGAATTATACGCCTGGGCAGCTTTGTTAAAATTCATTCAGGCATGGAGTGCTGTTTTTACACTTGAGGATGGCCTACCAGTTCTACCAGCAACAGTTCCTTATAATGCTGACTATGTATCTTACTTTTCACGAGTTATTGCGCAATAATATAAATTGTCTTTCATAAACCGATCAGTCAGATGGCCTGACCTGTCTGACTGATCTGATTTTTTTTTAAGAACCAAAAACGAACCGATATCCTAAACCAATTCAGGTATCTGATGTCCTTGGACATAGGTTTGATATCGGTTTTTGATCGGAGGGCGAACATAAGGCTCCTTTAGCAAAACCATTACCTGATCATTTGTATGGTCGTCAGAACCATGTTTATTATATATTTTGGAGATTTTGTTTCAGCATATCAATGATTTCATCAACAACATTTTCCCAATCTTCATTTTCCGCCTTACGAAACAAACGCATTGTCGGATACCAGGGGCTATCTTGGCGATCAAGTAACCATCGCCAATCAGGAATTGCTGGAATCATTACCCAAACAGGTATCGCTAAAGCCCCTGCGAGATGCGCCATTGAGGTATCAACTGTGATGATTAAATTCATTTGCCTGGCAGCATGGGCTGTGTCAAGAAAATTGTTGAAATAAGGAGAAAGGTCAATCCAGTTCATCTTCTCACAAGCCTGAGACATACCAGATTTTTTCTGAAAGCTAAATATTTGAACATTGTCAAGCGCATTGAAAGGTGTAAATATTTCATAAGAAATTGATCTTTCAGAATCTCCTTTATGGGTAGGATTCCCCGCCCAAACAAGGCCGATACAGTATGCATCTTTTTTGGATTGAATCACCGGGTCAATCATTTCATGATTTATTTTAGGTATAAAAAAATAGGGTGTTTCTGAAGGTATATTGTCTAAACTTGTTTTACATAAAAAAGGGAGACTGACAATAGATACTTGTAAATCAAATGGTGGACAGTTATCGCCTTCTTTGAGCACCTGATCAACACCTTTGACATAATGGAACAAATGATATAATTCTGGTTCACATCCCAAGACAACAGTCCCACCCTTTTTTTTTATTTGCGGCAAAAAGCGTGCAAACTGAATACAATCGCCAAAACCTTGTTCACAATATACCAGCAATCTCTTATTTTCAAAGGATTCTCCTTTCCAACGTTTTAAACCATAATTGTGCTGTTCAGGGTATTTCGGAATTCGCCATTCATGCAATCGAAAACCTTCTTTTAATTGTCCGCGAATTAACAAACAAAAGCATAGGCTGTAATATGCATCAATAAAGTCATCTCGCATGGCAATGGCTTTTCGATGGTTCTCAATTGCAGATTCATATTCACCCAAACGCGATAAAATCACCCCTTTGTTAAAATAGAATTCCGGATATTCAGCACATTTTTCAATGGCCTGATTCATCAATTTTAGTGCATCACTATAACGTTCCTCTTGAATATAAAGATCTGCCAGATTGTTCATACATTCCGCAAAGTCTGGTTGAATTGAAATTGCTCGCTGGTAGAATGATTCAGCTTTGTCAAATAACTGGCTCATTTTATACGCATTACCCAGATTGTAAAGTGTTTGCGCAGATTCTGGCTGGCATTTAAGTGCAGACTCTAGTGATGATATGGATAATTCAGTTTTACCCAGCTTTTTGTAAGCAATGCCTAAATTATTATATGACTGTTCATGATTCGGATCCATCGTAACGATTTGTTTGAAACATCCAATAGCTTCATCAGTCTGATCTGATTGTAAATATGATAAGCCAAGATTGAATAAAACATCAATATTTTCAGGCTGAATGGAAAGACTTTCCTGAAATTTTTGAATCGCTATTTCAAATTGATTTTTTTGAAAAAAATGATTTCCCTGTTTAAATAATTGATCTGCCATGTACGACGATGCACCTATCTCTGGGATTTCATATTTTTCAGAATAGTTAAGCCGGTCATATAATCCATTAATGACATCAATAAACACGTCAGACCAGTTATCAAAAGCTCTTTGTCGAAACAATCTGACACTGGCATACCAGGGGGAATCTTCGCGGTTTAACATCCATCGCCAATCTGGTACTTTGGAAAGTAGTACCCATACAGGATGATGTATTGCACCTGCCAAATGTGCAACAGCGGTATCCACGCTGATTATTAAATCCAGTCTGGAAATCGCATATGCTGTATCTGAAAAATCTTGAATATATGGTGATAGATCAATAAAATCAAATAAGTGAAATGAATCCACTTGCTGTTCTTTTTGAAGGCTAAACATTTTCAAGCCTTTGATACTGGTTAAATATGAAAAAAAATGCAATGGAATCGAACGATCCCGATCATGCTTGTTTGCTGGATTGCCAGCCCAGACAAAACCGACTTTAAAAAACTGTTGATGGGCATCAATAATATTGTCCATTGAATCTGGCGGTTCTAAAGGGATAGATAAATATGGCGTTTTATCAGGAATGGTTTCCAAAGCGGTTTCAAAAATGGCTGGTAGACTCATAAGTGAAATATGATAATCAAATGCTGGTAAAGGAGAATTTTCGGGTATAATTTGATCAACACCGCTTGCTGTTGCGAACAATCGTTGTAAAAAAGGATGACAAACAAGAATAACTGTTCCACCACGAGATTTTACTTGCGGCAGATATCGCACAAATTGAATGGCATCACCAAAACCTTGTTCCATGTAAACCAGCACAACTCTATTTTGAAATTCAGAACCATTCCACATGGGCTTATCATATGCAGGTTTTGGAAAATCAGATCTCCTCAAACGCCATTCGTACTCCTGAAAGCCTTCTTTCAAGCGACCATCAAGCAAAAGGGAAATGCCCAAGTTATAATGCCCATCAGCGTAATCTGGTGAAGTTTCCAAAGACTTTTGATGCCATTTGATAGAAGTTGTAAGCGCCCCTTTTTTCCCATAGCAAGCGCCAATATTGGTATAAATGTCAATTTTATCAGGTTTGAGCTCCTGCGCCTGTTTGAAATATTGAATACTTTGATCCAGGTTTCGGATGCGATAGTGTGCACTTCCAAGATTGTAAATTGCTTTAAAATATGAAGGTTCAAGTTCAATGGCTTTTTCAAAACAGGTAATCGCATTTTGATATTTGCGTTGACTGTACCATGCACGCCCAAAATTATATTGGCATATGGCATGATCAGGATTAATGGCAACTGCATGTTCATAACAATCAATACTTTGATTATAATGCTTTTGAAATCCACATGCATTACCCATGTTAAACCAGGCATTAAAATATTTGGGATTAATTTGTGTAATGGTTTCAAAAAAATGATATGCCTGTGAGTATTGCTTATTTTCCATTTGCAAGATACCCCGCTGATACATCATTTTAACCATCAGCGGCAAAAGCGCATCTTTTACCATTATCATCAGTTCATGCCAATTATCAGCCTTTGACTGACGAAATATTTTCATACTCGGATACCAGGAATTTTCCTGACAATCCAATCGCCATCGCCAGTCTGGAACAGTGGAAATCAAAAGCCATGTCGGATGTCCCATTGCACCTGCCAAATGCGCCACAGCTGTTTCCACGCAAATCATCAAATCCATTGATTGAATGGCTGTTGCAGTATCGGCAAAATCCTCAAATAACACGCCCAGATTGATAATAGAAATATCATTTGGCAGCTGATTTATCTGTTGAATATGATGCCGATCTTTTTGGAAACTGAACAAGCGTATTCCTGGTAATCGGGCAATTGATTCAAAGTATGAAAGAGGTATGGAACGATGCAGATCATTTTCATTTTGAGGATTGCCAGCCCAAACAATACCAACATTAAATTGCTTTTTGTGTTTTTTTATTTCTTCTCTTAAAATACGTCTAACCTTTACAGGGGCTTTTAAGTAAGGGATCTTTGAAGGGATCGTTTTTGCAGATGTTTTGAAAAAACAGGGTAAAAACAAAATACCGGCTGCACAATCATATGTTGGTAAGTCTTTTTGATCATTTAATATATATTGATCCGCAATCTGAGACGCTAAAAATAAACGCATTAAAACGTTTGGAACCCGAAAGATAATGGATGCATGCTGTTCTTTTAACAGGAATAGATAACGAGAAAACTGAATGATATCCCCAAAACCCCGCTCTGAGTATATCAAAATTCGTTTTCCATTCAGTGTGTCATTCACTAATAATTCAGGATAAATCATTTTTTTTCGAAACCATTGATATTCCAAAAAGCCTTTTTCATATTCTTCTTTGAGAAGCCACAAAACTGCGCGATTTTCATGGGCCAATGCATGTTTTGGATTGATCTGTAAAGTTTTATCAAAACATTGCGCTGCAATTTCATATTTTCCTTTTTTATGACAGGCAACACCAAGAGAATTCCATGCATTGGAATCCTCAATATTCAAATTAAGGAGTGTTTCACAAACTCGAATGGCATCATCATATCGACCTGTTGATTGAAACATTACATTTAAATGAGTTAATGCTTCAATATGTTCGGGTTGATGTTTGAGACATTGATGACAGGTATCTATGGCAAGCTGTTTTTCGTTTATTGATTGAAATACAAGAGAAAGGTTGAAAAGTGCATTTACTGATTCTGGATTGATTAACAGCGCCTTTTTTAAAAATTTAATTGCCAGTTGGGGTTGATTTGCTTTTCGATAGACTTCACCCAAATTAGAATAAAACTCATCATTTTCAGGTAGGTAATTAATAGAATGTAACATATATCCAATCGCAGTGTTTAAATCATTTTTTTTAAAGGCAACAAGTCCCAAAAAATGATTGGCAAAAGGTTCTTTGGGGTTGACAGTCAAAATCTCTCTTGCAATTCGTTCACCAGAATCAAGATCTCCTTTTTCATAAAGTATTGCAAGTTTGTCTCGTTTTATATCATAATTAGTCATAAGATAAGTTCGCCAAATACTGATAAAAATTAAAAAAAAAATTCACTAAAATTAGTGATTTCTATGCCAATTACAAAAAGAAAAGTGAAAGAAATTCACGCCTTCATGTGATCCCCTTCGCTAAAAGTCAGACATTTTTTTTCTTAGCCCTTATGTTGCAAAAAAAATTATGTTTCCAATATTACAATATTATATTCAATTATTGATCCATTTACAACCTTTTATCTCGCCCTTATTCAATAAAAAAAAACAGCCCATTATGTTCTCATATGTTCTCAGCGCTATAACTCATAGTTGTAGTTCTGAGTACATACAGATTCTAAGGTAATATTTTTGGGGTTGTTATATCTATCTAATTGGATTTATTCACTAAAGTGAGATTAAATAATGGAGTAATATATTTAATATAGTATTCTTATAAGGTTAATTGATTTTTAATACTTTTTAAATAACTGTAAATTTGTCACAAAATAACCGAGCCTTACGCTCAAATCCCAACTCAATCGATATTCTTGCAGGTGATAGTGTTCATTTCTAAGATGTTACAAAATAACCGAGCCTTACGCTCAAATCCCAACAATGTATCTGGCGGGCAATCTTCCAGCTCAACCAGGAGACTATCTGTCACAAAATAACCGAGCCTTACGCTCAAATCCCAACCAAGGAGGTTTTCATGAAAAAATTATTTTTGGCGCTTGTCGTCACAAAATAACCGAGCCTTACGCTCAAATCCCAACGTTTTTCGTTACTTTCAAATTCGCCGGGAAGGTTTCTTCTTTGTCACAAAATAACCGAGCCTTACGCTCAAATCCCAACAAATTCAAGTGACTTCACTTACAATCGAAGCCACTGAAGAAAGTCACAAAATAACCGAGCCTTACGCTCAAATCCCAACGAGTTTGAGAAAAGAGTTGTATCGATTGCAACGATGGGAATGTCACAAAATAACCGAGCCTTACGCTCAAATCCCAACCTTACGATGGTCCGAATTTCTACAACGGCACAAGCGGATTTCCGTCACAAAATAACCGAGCCTTACGCTCAAATCCCAACTTATCATACAACTTCAGCGCACACACTCTCAATAATTCGTCACAGAATAACCGAGCCTTACGCCGCATTGCATATCAGTTATCTTCACGAACCCAACAATAACAAACCCACACTGGTCTTTGATCTATTTGAAGAATTCAGACAATTTGTGATTGATCGCACCATTGTTGTATTGTTCCGAAGAAACGAACCTTTGTTCACAGATAAACAAGGTATGCTGACTCAAAAATCAAGGAATCGTATTGCGATGAATGTTCAGGAGCGTTTAAATGCATATACCATTTGGCGTGGCAAGCGATGGAAATGTGAAGATATTATTTTTCATCAGGCAAGATTGATCATGCATTATCTTAATCTTAATGGTGAAAAAAAATATCGCCCATTTATTGGAAGATATTGACCATGTTACAGGTTGTTGTTGCTTATGATATCACTGATGACAAACGTCGCAACAAGATTGCGAAATGCCTTGAGGGCTATGGGATGCGTGTTAATTATTCGGTTTTTGAATGCGTACTAAAACCCTCT
>Ga0272440_1002085_pt1 | contig 15830 bp, 14 predicted proteins | sample SSMMMBAug17_FD_192440 | JGI IMG/M metagenome (GOLD analysis project Ga0272440, IMG submission 192440) | Marine sediment archaeal communities from Little Sippewissett salt marsh, Falmouth, MA, United States - SSM-MMB-Aug17 | ecosystem: Environmental > Aquatic > Marine > Wetlands > Sediment ... | reverse complement strand
TGCAGCCAGTGGGGTTACAAAAAATGCACAAAAACTTCTGGAAAATAATGATATTTTGTGGTCAACGAAAGATGATTTAAATGCATTGCTGAGATTGTCTGGCTTGAGGGAGTTGCCGGACATTGATCAGTAGTTTGATGAAATGGAAAAATTATTTTTTTTGATGATTCCAAAAAAAGCAAAATATTACTTGCAATAAATATGCCAAATATAAGGTAACTTAAATTGTTTGATCCATCCAATTTTTGAATAATATTCATATTGTTAATAGGTTATAATTTTTTTAAATCGGTATTTTTTAATTTTTCAAATAATAAAAAAAAAGATACAAATTTTTTAACGATTTAGTTGATTTTCTGTAAAAATTCATTTATGAATAGTTTTCAGAAAATATTGAAGAATTAATTTAATTAACCTGTCATGGAAGCATGAGTTGTAAGCCAGACGAAAGCTTCGTTGACAGTTAAAATACACAGGCAATTCAAACAGAATTGCTCGAACTTTTTTCTGTATTTAGATCAAAGGAGACAGAATAATGAAAAAGTTTTACCAAATCTTTCTTGCCTTCCACGGTACATTTGTGACCATTGAAAAGGTATTCATCTGTGTTTTGATTTTTACGATGATTCTTTTTTCGTTTGGGCAAGTTGTATTCAGAAATTTTTTTGGAATTGGATTCCCATGGATTGATATTCTTTTACGAATAGAAATTTTATGGCTGACATGTATCGGTGCTGCTCTGGCAACACAGTATAATGAGCACATTAAAATTGATTTTATCAATAGTTTTCTGAAATCAGATAAGCTCAAACAATCTGTAGAAATTATTTCCTATGTGTTTGCTTTTATTATTTCAATATTGTTATTTATAGCAGCAAAGGATTTCATTGATTCAATGCGGAGTTTTGACAATCCGCCTTGTACGTTGGTGACTGGCATACCAGATTGGAATTTTGATCTGGTCATCCCCTATTGTTTTTTAACAATGGTCGTTCGTTATCCCATTCATATCATCAGTTGTATCGAAAAAGGGCCCACAAGTATAGATGATGAACTGTCCATGACGTAAAACATGAATAAAAGAATATTTTTTGAATCAGTATATTTAAATCCTGATTCTTATATTCATAACTAATTAAAAGTGAGGTGAAAACGAAAGATGAGTATTATTTTATCATTTCTTCTGATCGTACTCCTGATTGGGGCAGTAGCCAGTGGCGCGCCGCTATTTACCATTATTGGTGGGAGTGCTGCACTTTTGTTTAAATTTGTTGCAGATGGGAAGCTGGCATTTATCCTAACAGATATGAAAAAAGTAATGACAGCACCAGGAATTATATCCATTCCTCTTTTTGTCTTTGCTGGTTTCATTTTTGCCGAGAGTAAATCATCCACTCGGTTAATTCGTTTATCAGATGCCATGATCGGATGGCTTCCAGGTGGTCTGGCAGTGGTTACAGTTATGGTGAGCACTGTATTTACCGCCTTGACTGGTGGAAGCGGCGTAACTATTATTGCATGCGGTGGTATTTTATTACCCGCACTGATTAAAAATCAATACGATGATGATTTCTCCCTTGGTCTTGTGACATCAGCAGCAAGCTCTGGAGTACTCTTCATTCCGAGTCTTCCCATTATCATCTATGGGGTTATTGCTGAGGTTGATGTCTCTTTATTATTTATTGCAGGCACTGTACCGGCGGTATTGATCATGATGGTACTTGTTTGTTATGGCATATTATATGGCGCCAAAAATAAAGTTCCTACCACACCTTTTTCCATGCAAAATTTATTGGACAGCCTGTGGGAAATTAAATGGGTGTTGCCATTACCATTCATTGTTATCGGTGGCATTTATGGTGGTTTTATCACTGTGAGTGAAGCGGCATCTGCAACTGTTGTTTATGCATTGGTTTCTGAATGTCTGATATATCAAGAAATTGGTTTAGGACAGTTGATACAGGTAACGATCAGAAGTATGCGTACTGTTGGCGCAATTCTTATGGTACTTGTTGCAGCATTAGGCCTGACTAGTTTTATGGTAGATCAGGATATTCCTCAAATGGCTGTTGATTTTATTTCTGAAACCATAACAAATAAATATGTGTTTTTATTATGCCTGAATGGTATTTTGCTGGTGGTGGGTTGCCTGATGGATATTTTTTCGGCGATTGTTGTGATGGTGCCATTAATAAAACCAATGGCAGAGCAGTTTTCAATTGATCCGCTTCATTTGGGCGTAATCTTTCTGGCCAATTTAACTGTTGGTTATATTACACCACCGGTGGGAATGAATTTGTTTATATCCAGCCTTCGTTTTAGAGCGCCTGTGCTTCGCTTATATCGTGTTGTTGTTCCAGCGTTGATCTTGTTAATTATTACTCTGGCTCTGATTACCTATGTTCCTTGGTTAAGTACTTTTCTTGTCGATTTCTTTGGCATGAGAAAAGCTGCAATTATTTTGTAAGTTATTAAGCATCGATGATATTGGGTGGGTCAATATGAATTCACATTTTTATTGACCCTATTTTCCTGAGTTTATTATTTGAAACAGAAAGGAGTATTATGCGTATCAAGTGGAATCAAATCTATTGTTTAATGAAGGGATGTGTCATATTATCTCTTCTAATCGCGTTAACCGGTTGTGCCGCTTTTCAAAGGATGGCCACAAAAGTTGGGATCAATGTCGGAGTCGCCCCCGGGGTATCTCACATGATTGAGGCGATTAAGGAAACCAAAAGCGGCCGATTGGTTGAAAAAGGTCTGGCAGATCATTTATTGATTGTAACCGGTATGGTTGAAATTACTGAGGGTAATTTCAGGTTACTTGGAGAAGCATCTTTTCTCTATTGTGCTTATGGCATTTTTATGGAAGACAAAGAGCCTGAATTTGCTAAAGAGCTTTTTGACATTGGAAAAGATTTCGGACTTCGTGCATTAAAACAAAACAAACAATTTAATTATGGCCTGGAGTCTGGAAAAAAAATATCTGAACTTGTTGGATATTTGGATGAAGACTATGTCAAACATTTGTTATGGACAGGGCTAAACATTGGATTGTGGATTGTTCATAACATGGATAATCCAGAGGCTCTTACCAAAATGGCTGATGCCATCGCTTTGGTGGAAAGGTCTATTCAATTGGATGAGAACTTCTATCATGGGGCGGGAAAAATGTTTCTGGGCGCTTATTATGCGCTCACACCAGAATATCTCGGATTGGGGGGCGGCGTAAAAAATGCCCAAAACATGTTTGAAAAGGCCAGAGCTGTTGAAAAGGGCAATTTTTTATTAGTAGATGTTTTGGAAGCACGGTTTCTTAGCACAACAACAGAAAATCAAGAACGTTATGAAGAACTGTTAACTGGTGTGCTCGAAAAAGAACCCGCTGATATTAAAGGCATCCGATTGATTAATGAACTGGCTAAAATGAAAGCCCAATTTTACTTGGACAACAAGTCAAATTATTTTTAATGTCTTATGGTAATAATGTTAACATTACCTTTTTTTCATTTTTATAGCACATAATTGTTTTCTTGTTTGAAAGGAGTTATGAATGCATAGATTTATTGATAACAAAAAAAAATTTTCAGGAGGAATTACATGTTAAACAAAATTAAAATCTTTGTTCCAGGCTTGATGATTTGTTTATTGCTTGTCGGAACATCATTCACTGATGTTCACGCAAAAGCCAAATGGCGGATAAAAGTTGCCACGCTCGCACCCAAAAGCGTTGGATGGGCCAAAAACATCCGACAAATTATGCATCCGGCAATAAAAAAAGCGACAGATGGTAATGTTAAGTTGAAATGGTATTGGGGTGGCGTTATGGGCGATGATAAGGACTACATTGATAAGATGAAAATTGGCCAAATTGATGGTGCAGCTTTCTCAGGTCAAGGAACTGTTATTGCATGTCCTGAAATGGCGGTCTTGGAATTGCCTTTTCTGTTTCGTAATTACGCAGAAGTAGATTATATTCGAGATAGTATGCGAAGTACCTTTGATAAAATTTCCGCTAAAAATGGATACAAGCTAATCATCTGGTCAGATCAGGATTTTGATCAAATATACTCGATCAAATATGAAATGAATAAATTATCTGATTTTCAAAATGCAAAGATTATCACTTGGTATGGAACTCTTGAACAAACTGTTCTTGAGACCCTGGGATCAAGTCCAGTTCCGGTAGGTGTGCCAGAAATTGTGTCTTCAATGCGTCAGGGCATTGCAGATACAGTTATAGCACCCTCAATTGCGGTTGTTGGATTTCAGATGTATACAATCATCAAATATGTCAATCCAATGAACATTCGCTATTCACCAGCATGTTGTTTTGTTCGACTTGATTTTTGGAATAAAATTCCAAAAAACTATAGAAATAAATTGAATGGCGTTCGTTCGAATGAAGCTGTGGTCTTTAGGGAAAAATGTCGTAAAGATGGACAAAAAGCCTATGATGCTATGATAAAGTATGGTATGAAAGAATCTAGTGTAAGCGCTGAAGAACTCAACATGATTCAAAGAAAGTGTGAGGCAGTTTGGGATGCTCTGGCTGGCAAGCTTTATTCAAAAGCATTGCTGAAAGAAGTTAAAGATCGTCTGGCTGAATTTCGTGCCAAACAAGGAAAATAGAAGCTTTCATTTATTCTTAGATCGTTATGTTTAAGGATTGTATTTTTTTTGAAAAACCTGTTTCTGTATTATAATAATGATATAAAAAAATGAAACAGGTTCAGTAACAAGGAGAGTACCATGCAAGAAAAACGAAAATATCAACTTTTTGTTAAACTTTTATTAATTGTGTCATTAATGGTAACCGGTACAGTGGGTTGTGCCAGTTTTCAGAGAATGACAACCCGGATGAGTATTAACATGGGAATTGCACCAGCAATTCCTATGATGGTGGATAAGCTTAAAGACACCAAGAGTGGGCGGTTGGCTGAAAAAGGATTTCCTGGTCAGCTTCTGATGATAACTGGTTTTGTCGAGTTATCTCCAAATAATGAAAAACTGCTGAATGAAGCATCTTTTTTGTACTGCTCTTATGGTATTTTTATTGAAGACAAAGAACCGGAATTTGCAAAAGAGCTCTATGAAATTGGAAAAGAATATGGACTTCGTGCCTTACAACAAAATAGTACGTTCAAAGCCGGCCTTGATCGGGGTGAAAAAATCAGTAACCTTGTTCAGCATATTGGAGAAAATCGCGTTGCTGCTTTAGTTTGGACGGGTTTAAATTCAGGTCTTTGGATTGTTCTTAACATGGATGACCCTGCTGCACTCATGGGAATGGCAGATACCATTGCGTTAATTAAACGTTCTTTGGAATTAGATCCCAATTTCTATTATGGCGCGGGAAAAATGTTTTTGGCAGCCTATTACGCGATGATTCCAGAATATTTAGGTTTGGGGGGCGGCCCTGAAAATTCAAAGAAAATGTTTGAAGCCGCTCGCGCTGTTGAAAATGGAAAATTTTTACTGGTTGATGTTCTTCAAGCTCGCTATTTGGCAACCATTACTGAAGATGAAGAGTCCTTTGATACATTGCTCAATAATGTTCTGGAGGCGGATTCATCAGCCTTGAAAGGTGTTCGGCTCATTAATGAATTGGCCAAGCGCAAAGCAGCTTTCTATCTTGAAAATAAAGACATGTTTTTCTAAAACCACTGTCTTTCAAACTGAACCAGCGGATTACGCTGGTTCAGATACATCCAAAATCATATCTTAAAATGGTAATGAATGCCCAAAAAATAAGATTTCTCATTGAATCCATACAAAAAATTATTGCCGGTTTCGTCATCACGTTGATCCTTGCTTCATCAATAAATGCACAGTATTTCGAAATAACCTCACCCAAAATTCGCCTGTGGGCGGATCACATTGTGGTCAATAGAAACATCATTGAAGCGCGGGGTGATGTATATATTCGAAATGATCAATATTCCATATTTGCCGAGTTTATTCATATCCATTTAAATCAAAAAGAGATGATTGCCCAACGTTCTGTTTTGGCACAATTTAAAGATGCCTATCTTTCTGGAGATCGTTTACAGTTCAACTTAGATACACAAACCGGGATGATTGATCAGGGCACCCTTTTTTATGAGCCTGCTCAACTATATATAAAAGGTAACAAGATAAAAAAAACAGGCAAAGATACATACGATATTGATAAGATTCAGGTAACAGGATGTGATATTTGTGATCCCGATTGGTCCATTTCAGGTAATAACGTTCATATCACCATTGATGGATATGCTCGATTATGGCATGGAACGCTTTCAGTAAAGAATACCCCTATCCTCTATATGCCATATTTTATTTTTCCTGTTAAACTAGAGCGCCAAACAGGATTGTTGTTTCCTTTTGTTGAGCATAGTTCGAGAAAAGGATGGCTTTATCAACAGCGCTTCTATTGGGCTATTGGTAAAAGCTATGATGCCACTTTTTTTTCCACTTTTATGGAAAAACGCGGCATCATGAATGGTCTTGAATTCAGATACAATACAGGTCCCCAAAGTCAGGGCACGTTCATGATTGACTATCTGGATGACCGACAACAAGAAACTGTTGAGAATCAGAATCAATGGGGGTATCCCAATGATGATTACCTGCGTCGTAATGCCGAACGATATTGGATTCGATCAAAAATTGACAGGCCTTTCCTTTTTAAGTCAATGATGCATTTAGATCTCGACAGGGTAAGTGATCCAGATTTTCTAAAAACGTTTGATTCCAGCTATACCGGTTTTGATAAAACACTTGACAAATTTTTTCAAAGGCACCATCGGGATATTGATGATGCAGATGAAAATTTTCGATTGAATCGATTAATGCTTGATCGCCGATTTGAACAATCAAAAATTTATGGGGAAATTCAATGGGTTGATGATGTATATCACGCGAATATGGATGAAAATGAATCACCCATTCAAAAATTACCCATGGTTCGATTTTCACAAATCCAGGCACCCCTGTGGCATTTGCCCATTTTTTTTGATATTGACAGTCTCTATGCTTATAACTATCAAAAAAATAACGAAAAAAAACATAATTTTTACATGGCATCAGGTTTAACCTGTCCATTAGATATATTTCCTTACTTTTTCCTGGAACAATCTTTTCGATGGAAAGGTGGCTATTCTCATAGCCATTCTCCCACCCACACAGCCCATCAAAATACATTCAAAACCTGTATAACCAGCGAACTTTATAAAATTTATTCCTTTGGCTCAAATCATGCAATTGGAAAAGCAAAAAAGGAATTCAAGCATTCGATTCGACTGGTTACAGATTATACCCATGTTTCTGATATTGATGATCGTTGGAAATCATTCAGGTTCTTTGATGAAAAATCAGATAAAATTAATTGGTTGTTATCAAATACCTGGGTTGAAAAAATTGAAAAAAGAACAACCAGAAATAATTCATCATTAACAGAATACAAACAGCGGGTAAAACTGACTTTTTCAGGTGACTACGACATTCTACAAGAAAGCGAAGGGAGCCAGTCAGATAAAACAGACTCTCAGGCGTTTTCACCCATTAAAATGGACTTTGTTTGGAATGCGGATCTTTTTTCTATTAACGCAGATGCACTTTGGCCTGTTTATGAAAATGATTTTTATCAACATCATTTTTCTCTGGAAATGGATGATCAAAAAGCGCAGCGCTTAAAAATTAACTATCAGTATTGTGAAGACAAAAATGAGTCTATGGATGCTGAAATTTCTGTTCAACTGCATTCTAAGCTGAAACTCCAGGCGGATTATGAGCATGACATTCATCATAATCAGAGAATTCAACATGGTCTTGGATTTGAATATAAAGGGCCATGCTGGTGCTTGATTGGCATGTTCAATGATAATGCAGATACAAATGATCAAAGTGTGTCTTTGATGGTTCATTTAGATGGAATTTCAAACTAATTTGTTTTGTTGAAAAAAAAAAAAAAAATAGTGTAAGAAAATCGAAAAAAATTTGTCTATATAAGTAAGGGGGTAATTTTTCGTTTTGAACAACTGGAGTCCAAAAGGGAACTTATTTTTTGAAATTTCCTTAAATATTTTTTGACATCAATATACAGAATTGATGTCAAACTGATAATCGAATATAAACCCTTGACTTTTTTTTTATTTTTATATATTGAATGCGATTCATGACTCAGAGATAAAATGATCTAACTAATTATATTCATTTTATAAAAACTGATCGATGCTATCGCAGAAATTAAATCGTCAGTGATGTAAAAAATGGGAATCAATATTAATGATTGATTCAAAAAACACTGTTTACAGAGCATTGCTGGCAAAAAGGAGGTAATTGAATGAATAAATTGGAATTAATTAATGCATTAAAGAATGAGGCAGGAATCTCAAAAGCGGATTCGGCCAAAATTGTTCAAATCTTTTTTGATTCAATGTCTGATGCGCTTTCAGAGGATGAACGCGTTGAAATAAGAGGTTTATGCAGCTTTTATGTAAAACAATACAAAAGCTATTTGGGACGCAATCCAAAAACAGGTGACTCTGTTAAAATTCGTCCGAAAAAATTGCCATTTTTTAAGTGTGGCAAAGAATTAAAAGAACGAGTGGATCAATACAAACACACAGACTTAAATAATTGATGAAAGAAGATGCATACAGGTTTTCGAGTAATCATGATAAATCGATCCGATACCTAATTAAAGCATATCAATGCAACCGCATGCATCATGCATTTTTGTTCACTGGAATTGACGGTGTGGGGAGATTCCATGCGGCGATGCATTTTGCAATGATGTGTAACTGTGAAACTCATCTTGAGGAATCACATAATCATAAACCCTGTGGAGAATGTAAGACGTGTCGTCGGGTCATATCAAACCAACATCCTGATATGATCCACATTCAACCGGATGGCGTTTCCATTAAGATTGATCAGATTCGGTCTTTGAGAAAAAAACTGACTTATAAACCGGTTATTGCAAAAACACGGTTCGTATTTTTGGTGAAGGCCAATGCAATGACCATAGAGTCATCAAATGCGTTACTGAAAATTCTTGAAGAACCGCCATCAAATACGATCTTTATTTTGATTGTTGAAAATCAAAAGGATGTCTTACAAACAATTTCTTCACGATGTCAACAGATTCGGTTCAACCCGGGTACTGAAAAATCAGTTTTTGATGATCTTGCAAAAACTGAGGCACTTGAACCTGAAATGGCATGGATAATTGCGAAACTGTCAATGGGGAGTTTTATTCGTGCCAATCAGTTTCAAAAAAAAAAATGGATCAATAAACGTACGTTCATACTGAATCATTTGAATCAACTTGATCAACTATCCATCGGGATGCGGTTGTGTTTTGCAGAACAATTATCCAAAAACAAGGATGATATCCCTGATATTCTGGAAATGATCCTGACATGGTTCAGAGATGTTCTTGTATATCGGTTTAGCCCGGAACGAATCATCAATATTGATTATAAAAATCAAATTTACGCCCATGCAATTAAATATTCAAGTGATGTAATTATTAAGAAAATTGAACAAATTCAAATTGTTCAAAAAGATTTGATGGCAAACATGAATAAAAGACTTGCTTTTGAGCAGTTAATGCTGATACACTTATAATTTTCATCATTTTGATCAGGATATTAACATCCTGCTTATCAAACAAAACAAAGTATTGCGTTGGAGTTGGTCATGCATAAAACTGTTGGCGTTAAGTTTAAGAATTCAAATAAAATATATCATTTTGACCCGGACAATCGTAAATATGATGATGGGAACCAGGTGGTCGTAGAAACTGAACTCGGTCCTGCTTTTGGAACGATTGTAAATGAGGGTAAATTTCGTGATGACTTGCTTGAAGGTAAAGAACTCAAAAGAGTCACGCGATTGGCCAATGAAGAAGATCTCACTCAATACAGACGTTCGTGCGAAATTGAAAAAGAGTCCATGGCTTTCTGTCTGAAATGTATTGAAGAATTGGGACTTGAAATGAATCTTTTTGAGGTTGAAAGCACGTTTGAAGTTACAAAGCTCACCTTTTATTTTACTGCTGATGGACGTGTAGATTTTCGTGAACTCGTTAAAATGCTTGTTCGGGAGTATCGAACCAAAATTGAAATGCGTCAGGTTGGTGTTCGCAATCAGGCGCGCATGTGGGGTGGGATTGGTCGATGCGGTCGTGAAATTTGTTGTGCCACATATTTAAATCATTTTGATCCTGTTTCCATTCGGATGGCGAAAGAACAAAACTTATCCCTTAATCCTACTAAAATTTCAGGGCTGTGTGGGCGCTTGATGTGTTGTTTAAATTATGAGTATGACACATACAAATATTTACGAAAGTTTTTTCCAAGAATAAATTCTGTTGTTGAAACAGAAACCGGCCCCGCAAGAGTAATCCGCCACAATATCATTCGAGGACTGGTGACAGTTAAATATTTTGGGGGGACTGAACTTGAAGTTCCCTTACAAAAAATTACGTTCAATATTGATGAAGAGACATCAGACTTTGAAAATTCAGAAAAAACCAATGGATATATAGGAGAAAATGAATGAACACGGCTTGTAATGATAATTTCTATATTACAACACCCATTTACTATGTTAATGCAAAACCTCATCTCGGCCATGCTTATACAACAATTGTTGCCGATGTTGCTTACCGATTCAATAAAATGAAAAACAATTCATCCTTTTTTCTTACTGGAACTGATGAACATGGGGATAAAGTGGTCAAAGCTGCGGAAAAAGAAAATATGACCACAAAAGAATATGTTGATTATATCAGCGGACTGTTTCAAAATCTATGGCCAGATCTTTTTGTGAATTATTCAAAATTTATTCGTACAACTGATTCCAATCATATGAAAACAGTTGCTGCGATCCTTCAAAAAATCTATGATTCAGGTGATATCTATTTCAGTGAATATGAAGGATTGTATTGTTTTGGCTGTGAACGCTTTTACACAGAACGTGAACTGGTTGATGGTGTATGTCCGGATCATGGTACAAAACCAGAAACCATAAAAGAATCCAATTATTTTTTCAAAATGAGCGATTATCAGGATTGGTTAATTGATCACATTAAAACCAACCCCACATTTATTAGACCGGAACGATATCGCAATGAGGTTTTGTCTTTTTTAAAAGATCCACTAGAGGATTTATGTATATCACGTCCTAAATCAAGGCTTACCTGGGGAATATCCCTTCCATTTGATGATAATTACGTCACATACGTCTGGTTTGACGCATTAATTAATTACATTTCAGCATTGGGTTATCCTGATGGGAACAATTTTGAAATGTATTGGCCTAAAGCACAGCATATTGTTGCCAAAGATATTTTAAAACCCCATGGTATTTATTGGCCGATTATGCTCAAAGCTGCCGGAATTCCTGTGTATCAACATTTAAATGTTCATGGATATTGGAATATTGACAACAGTAAAATGTCTAAAAGCATTGGCAATGTAGTTGATCCATTGAAATTAAAAGATATTTATGGTATTGAAGCCTTTCGTTATTTTCTGATGCGTGAAATGACTTTTGGCCTGGATGCTGATTTTAATGAATCTGCTCTGATTCAGCGCATTAACTCTGATCTTGCCAATGATTTGGGAAATCTGGTATCTCGAACCCTGACAATGGCACACAAGTATTTTAAGGGCATTGTTCCTGATATTTCAAATGTTGAGAAGGATGTTTCCATGGAAACAGCAGCAATGCAGGCAATTAACAATTACGATGCATGTATGGAAGATTTTACTTTTAACAAGGCATTGTCTTTTGTATGGGATCTTATTTCTCACATGAATCGCTATATTGATACATCTGCCCCCTGGGAGCTGGCAAAAAATACAGAAAAGACAGATACGTTGAAAGTGGTCATTTATAACTTACTTGAAGGTTTAAGAATTCTTGCAGGATTAATTGATCCAATCATGCCGCAAACATCGGAAAAAATACTGTCATTACTCAAAGAAAAACCAGGCAGCTTTAATACACTTTTATGGGGACAATTAAAAGCGGGAACACAGATTGAAAAGTCCATTACTTTATTTCCAAGAATAGATAAAAAGAAATCGAAAAAAGATGGACAACAGCAACAAAAAACTGTAAAAAAGTTGGCCAATCTCAAGCCAGAAATATCTTTTGAAGATTTTCAAAAAATTGACCTACGTGTGGGAAAGGTGATATCAGCAGAAAAGATCGAAGATTCGAAAAAACTATTAAAACTCACTGTGGATATTGGTGAAATACGAACCATTGTTGCTGGCATCTCACGTCATTATTCTCCTGATGACATGATTGACAAAAAGGTCGTAGTTGCAGCGAACTTAAAACCTGCCCAGCTCATGGGGATCACCTCTGAAGGTATGGTTCTCGCTGCAGTTAAGAAAAGGAAATGCAGTGTTCTCATACCGGATCAGCAGGTACCTGTGGGAACGCCTGTGCAATAAGTTAATAAGGGTGATCATTTATGTACACACAACAAAACAATTGGCGAAATTATCAAAGAAATTTATTAGGAAAAAAGCGCTATCATCGAAAAAAAAGTCGGGCAAAATATGTGTTGCTCATCCCATTTTTGCTAATAATTCTTTATTCAATGTTCGGATTTAATTATAATGACAGTGATTATACCCAAAATTTACCTTTTATACCCCCCATACAAGAGGTGTCTAAAAGTGATACTCTAAAGACAAACGCATTAGATAAGCAAAGCCCACAACCTGCATCTTGGTCCAAGGAAAAAGTCAGAACGTTGTTGTCTGATAAGTCATTAATTAACATGACCAAAAATCAGTTTAATATTTCATGCGACAGCGCACAATATATTGTGAAAACATCCATAGATACAGAATTACAAAGGTATTTATTAAAAAAAATGCAGAAAGAATATACCCGATATCTGGGTATTGTTGTTATGGCACCTAAAAGTGGGCGGATATTGGCGATGGTTGGCTTTGACAAAACACATGGAACTGAAAACCCATGCATTGAAAAACGATTTCCAGCGGCCAGTATTTTTAAAATTGTCACTGCTGCTGCTGCCATAGAGATTTGCGGATTGGCCCCGGATTCAAAATTGGCATTCAATGGCAATAAATATACACTATATAAACGTCAAATAACTGATAAAACAAACCGCTATACCACAAGAGTGACTTTTAAAAACTCATTTGCACAGTCAATCAACCCGGTATTTGGAAAATTGGGCTGCCTGTATTTGGGGAAATCTGCTCTTGAAGAATATGCAAAGGGTTTTGGATTCAATCAACGCGTAAATTTCGAATTACCAGTCAATAAAAGCAAACTTTACGTAAAAAATGAACGATTTCATCAGGCTGAAATTGCCTGTGGATTTAATCGCGACACACTTATCACCCCCTTACATGGAGCGTTGTTGGTATCATCAATTTTAAATGATGGTAAAGTTCCTGAGCCAACAATCGTTGATGAAATTTTAGATACAAAAGGCCACAGACTTTATAAGGGACAAAAAGGTATACTAAACAAGGCGGTTTCCTCAAAAACCTGTAGAACGCTTAAACAATTAATGAATGCAACTGTTAAATCCGGAACAGCGCGAAAATCCTTTCGTGGATTTCGAAGGGATCGTATTTTGTCAAGACTCAATATTGGTGGCAAAACCGGATCTTTAAGCAACCGCAAACATGATGTTCGATTTGATTGGTTTGTTGGTTTTGCTGAACAAAAGAATGGTTCTGAACAGATTGTCATTTCAGCAATTGTGGCCCATCATAAATATATTGGCACTCGGGCCAGCCGATATGCACGTTCAACAATGAAACAATATTTCAAATTGGCACATTCGGATGATTTTGCTGGTAGATAGTTAAAGCTTTGTATTATTACTCTGAGAGTTAAATGGATAGGAGGTTTCATAATATGAAACTTAATGGTCAATCTCATCGACCCATCTGGTTTGACACAAAAGATCAAACTGTTAAAATTATTGATCAACGCGCATTGCCCCACAAATTTATTGTAGAACATTTAAAAACTGTTGATGATACAATCCGAGCGATTAGCCAGATGTATGTCAGGGGGGCACCTTTGATTGGTGTCACTGCTGCTTATGGTGTTTATTTGATTTTGAACAAAAGCACGGGCGATATAGAATATCTTACAAACGAATGCAAGCGTTTGAAAGCTGCGCGTCCAACAGCAGTAAATCTCGCCTGGGCTGTTGATACCATGTTGGCATCCATCCTTGATGAACCTGATTCTAAAAAGCATATTGAATTATCTCTTACAAAAGCAGGAGAAATTGCGGAAGCTGAGGTGGATCGGTGTTTTCAAATTGGACGACATGGTGCGAAACTGATTGAAAAAATCTCTAAAGCAAAAAAAAATGGACCTGTCAATGTACTCACTCACTGTAATGCAGGATGGTTAGCATGTGTGGCGTATGGTACAGCTACTGCGCCAATTTATGTTGCACATGATTTGGGAATCAATGTTCACGTTTGGGTTGATGAAACCCGCCCCTTAAATCAAGGTGCAAGACTCACAGCCTGGGAGTTGGGAAAACAGAACGTGCCGCATTCTGTTATACCGGATAACACAGGGGGCCATTTAATGCAGCATGGCATGGTGGATCTTGTTATTGTTGGAACTGATCGGACGACCTATACAGGTGATGTTGCCAATAAGATTGGCACCTATCTGAAAGCACTGGCAGCAAAAGATAATAATGTCCCATTTTACGTGGCTCTGCCTTCATCAACCTTTGACTGGCATATTCGAGATGGTATTAAAGAAATTCCTATTGAAGAGCGGAATCCTGATGAAGTTCGATTTGTTCAGGGCCTATACGAAAACCAGACTTGTCAGTTACTGGTTCCACCAAAAGACAGTCCTTGCGTAAACTATGCATTTGATGTCACACCCGCTCGTTTTGTTACTGGGTTGATAACAGAAAAAGGGATTTGTGAGGCATCTGAAAAAGCGATTCTTTCACTGTTTCCTGAACAACAGAGATAAAAATGGTCTCTTACTCTGCTTTGGAATATCATGCGTTATGGAATCAATTTATATATCGATAATTATCCCTGGTTTTAATGAAGAAAAACGCATTCAAAAAACGCTTCATACTATATATGCATTTTGTAAGCATCAATTCGATTTTTTTGAAATCATTTTTGTTGATGATGGCAGCACAGATAAAACTCAAAAAATTGTAAAAAGAATTGAATCCGATATTCAGCAAATTAAATACATTGGATATCCGAGAAATAAGGGAAAAGGATTTGCGATACGATTTGGTCTGCGTCATGCAAAAGGGACGTACATTTTTTTTACTGATGCGGATCTCCCTTATGATCCTCATTTTTTTTCACATGCCATTGAAGTCTTTGAGCGCACTTCCTGTGATATGATTTCAGGGAATCGTCATTTGAAACAATCACGTCTTGATGCCGGTTTAAGCCAAAAGCGCATTTGGGCGAGTCGAATTTTTCTGTTTGTTGTCCACAAATTACTGGACATTGAAACAACAGACACGCAATGTGGAATCAAAGGATTTCATCAATCTTGCGCCCAAAAAATCAATAAACTATCACAAATTAATGGCTATGCTTTTGATGTAGAAATTTTTCTTTTGGCCAGACTGTGTCAATGGCATATTGAACTATTGCCAGTTGTTTTGGTAAACAATCAACTTTCCAAAATCAGGCTTGGGCTTGATCCCTTAAATATACTCTTCGATATTTTGAAAATGTATCGGCGTTTTAAAAATTTCCCCATTTTCTTATTTACAAGTCCAATGTAGGCGAACCTTGTGTTCGCAAGTCCAATGTAGG